>Ga0302197_10001708_pt1 | contig 20800 bp, 19 predicted proteins | sample II_Bog_N2_1_FD_193526 | JGI IMG/M metagenome (GOLD analysis project Ga0302197, IMG submission 193526) | Peat permafrost microbial communities from Stordalen Mire near Abisko, Sweden - II_Bog_N2_1 | ecosystem: Environmental > Terrestrial > Soil > Wetlands > Peat | place: Sweden: Abisko...
TCGTATACTTAAAACTTTTAAGTATATGATCAATATTAGATGCCCTTGTAACTGCCAGCCAATAAATAACCGCCAAATGACAAATTTTTTTTGGCCACTCTAATCATGAAGTTAGTCCGTAAATCAAAATTTGATAACCAAAATAAATTAGAAATTTAAAAATTATAGAATCATGAATATAAATCTATCAACCAAACGTTTCAGCCATCAACTGGCTTTGGTGGCTGCGCTTTTCATTTCCATGTTTTTCGTCAAAGTAAACGCGCAGGGTACTGTTGTTAAAAATATCGTCATCGTGCACGGAGCTTTTGCGGATGGGTCAGGGTGGCGGGGGGTTTACGATATTCTGGTTAAAAAGGGATATAATTTAACAATTGTCCAAATTTCCTACAGGTCTTTCAGTGATGACGTTGCAGCTATCAACCTCGCACTCGATAAGCAGGACGGGCCGGTGATTTTAGTCGGCCATTCGTCAGGCGGTACCTTAATTACACAAACCGGTGTTCATCCTAAAGTAGTCGCCTTGGTATATGTTTCAGGATTTATGCCTGATGTTGGCGAAAGTACCCTAACCTGGGCTACAAGTTTGCCGGCATCGCCTGAAAATGGTCTTTTGCCTCCAGACGATAAGGGCTATGTTTACTACGACAAAGCAAAATTTCATGCCGGATTTTGTGCTGATCTTTCGCAAAAGGATGCAGATTTTATGTACGCCTGTCAGGGATCATTTTTTGGGGCCGGGTTTGGAACCGCGGTTACAGAGGCCGCCTGGAAAACAAAGCCCAGTTTTGGAATAGTGGCTACTCAGGATAAAAGTATTAACCCGGATATAGAACGTAATATGTACAAACGTGCGGGAGCCATTATAACAGAAATAAATTCGAGCCATGTTTCATTCATGTCTCACCCGGCTGAAGTTGCAGCAGTAATTATAACGGCTTCAAAAGTTAGCAATAAATAAATCTTATAAGGGAATGTTTTTAGATAGACATTCCCCCTCTGGAAGATTTGCATTATTACTAAGGTAAATTTGTTGGCATTTATGATAATATTAAAAAAAAGTGAAGGTTACTTATTACGGTCATTCATGTTTCGTGGTAGAAGCCGGTGGCAAAAGAATTTTATTCGACCCCTTTATTTCAGGAAATCCATTGGCTAAAAGTATCAATATTGATGACATCATGGCTGATTACATTTTTATAACCCATGGCCATTTTGACCATGTGCTTGATATGCCAGCTATCGCAAACCGAACAGGCGCCGTGGTTTTGGCGAGCTGGGAGCTATATAATCATTTCAGCAAGCAGGGTATTAAAAACATGCAGCCTATTAACCCTGGCGGTAAGGCTACATTTGATTTTGGCTCAGTGAAAGCTGTAATAGCACAACATTCAAGCAGTTTTTCCGAGGGGGATTATGCGGGAGTAGCTTCCGGATTTGTTTTTAATACAAATGATGGTAATTTTTATTATAGCGGTGATACTGCCCTTACATTAGATATGACGCTGATACCAAAATTCGCGAAGCTTAATTTTGCAGTTTTTCCGATAGGTGATCTATTAACGATGGGGGTGGAAGATGCTATCGAAGCTGCACATTTTGTAAATGTAACTCACGTTATGGGGGTGCATTATAATACGTTTGGATTTATTAAGATAGATAGGATAAATGCAGTAAGGGAATTTAGAAAAGCAGGTTTAACGCTGCATTTACCTCAAATAGGTGGCACCATTGACCTATAAAGGTCTGCTTATTTTAATACCCCTATACAGAAGTGAAGTTGTGCTTTGAATATATTTGCTTAACAACGATAGAATGGACGCTCAATCTCTTTTTACACCATTTAATTATAAAGGCTTACAACTAAAAAACAGGATAGTTATGCCACCCATGACACGGAAACGTTCACCGGATGGCATCCCTAATCAGGCTGTAGCAAATTATTATTCGCGCCGGTCTACAGATGCAGGACTTATTATTTCTGAGGGAACTGTAATTGAACGCCCTGCTTCAAAACATTTCAAGGACATCCCCAATTTTTATGGCGAAGCGTTAAAAGGATGGGAAAATGTTATTCGTAATGTTCATCAGTATGGTGGAAAAATGGGGCCGCAACTTTGGCACGTGGGCATCCCTAAGCCTGACCCATCAGGATGGTTACCGGCAGTTCCTTTTGAGGGTCCGGCGACGATGAGCCGCGAGGATATTCAAGCTACAATTAACGCCTTCGCCGAAGCCGCGTTAAACGCAAAAAAACTTGGGTTCGACTGTATAGATATGCAAGCAGGTCATGGCTATCTTATTGATCAATTCTTTTGGGAGCGTACAAATCAGCGAAAAGATGAATATGGCGGGAAAACGTTGAGAGAAAGGACACGTTTTGCAATTGAGGTGGTAGCTGCTATCCGTAAAGCTGTAGGCCCCGACTTTGTGATAATTATAAGGCTTTCCCAATGGAAGCTGCAAGATTACGCGGCCAAACTGGCTTTCACCCCGATTGAAATGGAATCGTGGTTAGTGCCATTGGCGGAGGCCGGTGTTGATGTTTTTGACTGTTCGCAAAGAAGATACTGGGAACCTGAATTTGAAGGCTCAGATTTAAGCTTTGCTGGCTGGACGAAAAAGATCACGGGTCGACCTACGATAACGGTCGGTTCAGTTGGATTATCAGGAGAGTTTCTGCAATCGCTTTTTCAAGGCTCAGGGGCAAAAAAAACTGATTTTACTGAATTGCTGCGTAGGTTTGACCGTGGCGAATTTGACCTGGTGGCTGTAGGCCGCGCCTTATTGCAAGACCCGGATTGGATAAGAAAAGTTAAGGACGGAAAAAGTGATGAATTAAAAGATTTCAGTAAAGATAGCCTGAGCCTTTTATATTGAACTATTTACCATACAGTTAGCGATCTAAAGAAATGAAATTTACTCTGCTCATATTGTCGGTCATGATCTTTAAAAAATTTTAATTTTGCGATGATGAATGAGCCTAATTATGTAGTAAACGCAGGGATCTTTTATTCCTGCTCGGAAAAAGAGCAAATAGTGTTGGAAAATATCATCCCGGAGCATATTCTAACACATATCTATGCCGGAAAGGTCAACATAACTACCACACATCAAACGTATTCACTTTCAGCCGGACAAACAGCATTATTTTCAAGAAACCAACTGGCCAAATTTAGTAAAGAACCTGACGGGGAAATTCCTTGCCAATCAGCAACGATGTATTTTACACAGCCGTTTTTGCGCCAATTTTACACGAATTTACCTTTGCCAGCCAAGCAAACAAACAATCCCAAGGTTCTGCTTATTAATGAATATCCGCTGCTTGACAACTTATTTCAGTCGATTTCTCTTTATGCCAACTTGCATGAAACTTTTGTATCTGGGGAGTTAGCTTTAATAAAAATGACAGAAGCGATTACTGTGCTTAGGTCGCTTAACAAGGATGTGGATATTATTTTGTCCGATTTTTCTGAACCACATAAAATAGACCTTGCTGACTTTATGTGTAATAATTTTACTTTCAATATCGCAATCTCAAGGTTCGCCTATCTTACTGGTAGAAGCCTGGCTACGTTTAAAAGGGATTTTAAAAAGGCATTTGGCACTTCTCCGCAAAAATGGCTGACTGAAAGGCGGTTGGAGCGAGCTCATTTTCTTATCGCGGAGAAAAGGCAAAAACCATCGCAAGCATACCTGGAAGCTGGTTTCGAAAGTTTTTCGCATTTTACTTATGCTTTCAAGAATTTTTTTGGATATAACCCATCTTCAATTTTTGAGCCGCTAAACAAATAGTAATTGAGCCTCTCAAGGAAATAAGCAGGTATTAATCACGCTATTTTTGTATTTTAATTATTAGCTATGAGTAAAGTCGTATTAATTACAGGCGCCTCGTCAGGCATGGGAAAAGCAACTGCTAAATTATTGGTTCAAAATGGATATATTGTTTATGCGGCAGCGCGAAGAATAGAACAAATGTCGGATTTGGAGCTAATAGGTGCAAGAATACTAAAAATGGATATTACTGACGACCCATCTATAAAAGCAGGCATTAATACAATTATAAAAAACGAAGGACAGATCGATATTCTGATAAACAATGCCGGCTTTGGTTTGCTTGGTGCAATAGAAGATGTTCCGATAGCGGACGCTAAATATCAAATGGAAGTAAATGTATTCGGTTTGTGCCGTTTAACGCAACTGATTTTGCCAAACATGCGAAAAAACCAGTCGGGTAAAATAATAAATATCACTTCAACAAGCGGGAAAATGGCAAGTCCTCTTTCCGGCTGGTATAGCGCAAGTAAATTTGCGGTAGAGGCATTAAGCGATAGCCTGAGGATGGAAGTTAAACAATTTGGCATCGATGTGATTGTAATTGAGCCGGGAGGTGTAAAATCGGAATGGAGCGACATTGCAATGAAAAGCTTACATGAGACTTCTGTTGGAAAAGCCTATGGTAAAATGGCAGAAAAAATCATTGAATTTTCAAAAAAATCTGCTCCAAAAATGGCCGACCCTGAAGTGATTGCAGCGCTGATATTAAAATCTATAACCACTAAAAATCCAAAAACAAGGTATCATGGCGGCCACATGGCAGGCATAATATTATTTCTCAAAAAAATATTAACAGATAAACAGTTTGATAAACTATTATTAGGGCAAATGAAATAACAATATGCGATTATGCGATTTTATGTAAGTATAATGTGAGCGGTTTGATTTTTGGTTATACCGGGATCCTCAAATGAATGTAGATTTTCGCCGGTCACGTTAAGACATTACAGTATACATCATCTCATCTCTTGGAAATTTAATGACGATTGTCGTTCCGTTCGAATTTTCAATTTTGATGTGTGCTTTAATGTCTTCGGAAAGTCCGCACAATAACTTTAAGCCAAGAGAGTTTGGCGGGGTGTTCGCATGGTCTACAGCTATGCCGACACCATTATCTGCAATGACGAGTTCAACTTGGTCATCAATTACATGCATACTGATCGTAATTATTCCCTTTCGGTTTTCCGGGAAAGCATATTTAATTGAATTGGTTACCGCCTCATTAATAATCAGCGATATAGGTACCGCATAGGACACACCTAGCTTCAGCGGCTCAATATCCAGAATAAAATGGATCTGATCGGTAGTTCCGAAACTTTCATTAAGATACCGTGCAAATTCAGGAAGATAAACAGACATATCAACGGTTTTTATATTTTCAGATTGATAGAGCTTTTGATGAATTAACGACATCGCATAAATGCGGTGCTGACTGTTTTCAATGGCTTTTAGTGCATCATTTTTCAAGTAAACTGCTTGTGATTCCAAAAGGCATATCACAGTATGAAGATTATTCGTAACCCGGTGATGTACCTCCTTCAGCAGCCATTCTTTTGATAAAAGCAGGTTGTCTTTATCATGTATCAGGTTTTCTAAAAGATGATTCTGCTGGTCGATTTCATCTTTTTGCATTTGTAGTTTTTTGTTATTTTTCTTGTTAACACGAGCTCGGTTATAGATCATACCCATGATTAAAAGCGCCACCGCTATTCCAATATAGATGAATTTTCTTATAGCTGCCTCGCGCTGCGTTTGAAGTGTGCTTTTCGCCTGGAGGATCTGGAGATCCTTCTCCCTTTGCGTCAGTATGAATTGAATTTTCATACTCGCGATATTTTTTGAGTCATTTGAATCAATTACCGCGTTGTTAAATAAAATATATTGCCGCAAATGCTTTGCTTCAGCTTCATAATTTTTCTCTATCGAGTCGATCTGATAAAGCATCATGTTGGCCTCTGATATCCCCTCTGGCTCATATTGTCTGGGGCCGGGGATAGTCAAAAAATCCTGAAGGTAGTTTTTCGCCTGGTCGTAACGCTTGGCTTTGAATAAAAAGCGGGCAATGATTAATTTAATCTGTGAATAGCGAAAATCCTTGGTAATTAATTTGTTCTGGTTTGCAAGATTATCAGCCAGCAAATAGTATTTTTCAGCAAGGGTATAATTCTTTAAGCTTTCGTAGTTTGCCGCAATTGATAAATATGCTTGTAGTTTATCGGTAGGTGTTGCAGGAGGTATCTGCCTAAGGGTCTTTATTAATAATCCCAGCGCTTCACCAGATTTTCCTGATTCAAGCAAAATATCCGATAAATTTGAAAGTGTAAGATAAATTCCCGGGTCACGATTTTTACTGAATTCCTCTATCGCTTTTTTGTACCAATAAATTGAAAAAGAATTGTTTGGCTTCTCTCCAATTCGTACTTGGCCAACCCTCGCGTAAAAATATGCTAATCCTATGCTATCTTTTGTTGCCAGCGAAACACTAACGGCTTTTAATCCATAATCTAATCCTTTATTTTCATTCCCATTATTCGCGTATATCATCGACAGTAGGTCGTAACTGTAATGTTTGTAAGGGAAATTTATTGTTCCTTGCAACTGCAAGGCTGTAAACGCATCGGTTTCAGCGCCTTTAACATCCTTGATTAAAAAGCCCAGATAAGCCATATTCATTAAAGCATTGATTTGCTTTGACGCCTGATTAGTCTCCTGATAAAGATCATTGGCTTTTTTTATGCTATTTATTTTCAGCATAATGGTAGTGGCCGACGCGGGGCAATAGGAACCCTGGTAATCCCAGGCTTTTGCCTCCATTGCCTTATCTCCGTTTTTTTTGCAACTATTAATGAGATTAGCGAAGCATGCTATTCCTTCTTTAACCTGGTTACCTTTGAAATAGTTTTTCCCCATTACACAAAGGCTTTGATTGAGCCAAAAAGCGGAGTGAAGAGCTTCACTTTGCTGTTTTGCTTTAGATAGAAAATACATTGCACTATCTCTGTCTTTTTGATGATAGCCTGGTTGAAAGGCATAGTAGCTGCCTAATAGCACCAATAACTTAACATGATTAATGCCATGCAGAGTGGCTAATTGATTCGTGGCTGGTTTAGTGTCCCGTCTGTCTATCCATTGTTCGTTACTGATGGCTATATTATCCCCGAAGCCCTCGGTAATTACCGGCCAGCGGCTTAAATGGTCTTTTTTGCTTACTATAAGCAGGCTGCTATCCTGGTCTACCGAACCTTCTTTAACCACTGTATAATAATTTAAACTTAATTGCAGCAAAAGCAATTGTTTATCAGGGTTTAATTTTGACGGCTGCGCCTTTGATAATACCGGGAGTAGCAGAAAAAAAAGGAAGAGTAAAGCTTGTATATTTTTTGCCATGATTTTAATTTGGGGGGATAAATTAAAAGTAAAGCTTGTATGTTTTTTGCCATGATTTTTAATTTGGGGATAAATTAAAATGCGATGTGAAATTAATTATTGTCGTATAAACTGATAACTCTTTTCAAGCCATTACAGTATACATCAACTCATCTATTTTAAATTTAATAATAATTTTCGTTCCATTATTATTTTTAATAATAATGTCTGCTTTAATATCTTCAGAAAGGCCCCGTAATAATTTTAGGCCTAATGAGTCGGCTTGTCCGTTTAACTTATTAGGTTTTATGCCAATCCCATTATCTGCGATTATCAGGTCTACCTGGTTGTCAATTTTGTGCATGCTGATGTTAATGATGCCTTTTTTACTATCAGGAAAGGCATATTTGATGGAATTGGTTACCGCCTCGTTGATGATAAGCGATAGGGGTACCGCGTAGGATACGCCCAGTTTTAGCGGCTTAATATCCAACTCAAAACGGATCTGACTAGTGGTTCCAAAACTCTCATTCAGATACCTGACAAATTCCGGCAGATAGACTGCCATGTCAATAGTCTTTATATCCTCCGACTGGTAAAGTTTTTGGTGAATTAAACTCATTGCATAAATGCGGTGCTGGCTGTTTTCTATGGCTTTCAATGCGTCATTCTCCAGGTAGGCAGCTTGTGATTCCAGCAAACAAATTACAGTATGCAGGTTGTTTTTCACCCGATGGTGTACTTCTTTCAGTAACCATTCTTTTGATGTAAGTAACTCGTCTTTTTCACTGATAACCTGTTGAAGCAGGCTGTTCTTTTTATCCATTTCCCGCTTTTGTTTTTTGTTGATATAATATCGGCTGTATAACATGCTAATAATTAAAAACGCCGCCACAATACCTAGATAGATAAATTTCCTGGTAGTGTTGGCTTGCTGGCTCTGAAGGATGCTTTTAGCCTGAAGCACCTGCAGATCCTTCTCCTTTTGGCTCATCTCGTATGTTACTTTCAGGCTGGCAATATTCTTGGCGTCGTTTAGATCACGATATTTGTTTTCCGTAGTGATATATTGTTTGAGATGGCTAATTGCAGATTGATAATTTTCTTTAATAGAATCTATTTGGTAAAGGGACTTATAAATATCTGTGAGCATGAGCGGCATAATCACTTGCTCCGGACCTTTATATGTCAGACATTTTTGGAAATAAATTTTTGCCTTTTCATATTGTTGCATTTCCATATACAGAACCCCCAGTTGATATTCCAGATAAGCTAAGTGTGCATCCCTTGTCACTACTTTATCTTCCTTTAAAAGAGCATACGCAGCAAGATATTTTTTTTCAGCCTGGTTATATTGCTTTAAACCGCGGTAGTTTGCGGCAAGGGCGGAATATGCCATTTCCTTATCAATCGGATCTACCGGGGCAATATTTTTAATCGTTTTATTTAGTAAGAAAACAGCTTCTGAAAATTTTCCAGTGACATTGTAGAAATTAATTAAATCTGGAATTACCTTATAAATTGATGGGTCGTTATTTTTAGCGAATTCTTTAACTGATTTTTGAAGCCAATAGATCGAAAATTCAAACCTTTTCTTGCCGATACCATATGGAATTGTCCCAACCCTCCCGTAAAAAAAAGGCAGCTCAAGGTTGTCTTTTGTGGATTCTGAAGTTTTAACAGACATCAGTGCATAGTTCATCTGTTTGGCAACATCGCCTTTAACATTGTAAATCATCGATAACAGGTCTGTGGTGTAATGTTTATAGGGGAAATTAATAGTATCCTGCAACATAAGCGCCTTAAGTGCATTTGTTTCAGCTCCTTTATTGTCTGTTACCAAAAAATCTAAATACCCCATATTCATTAAAGTATTTATTTGTTTATCAGGCTGATTAAGTTGCTGATACAGATCATTGGCTTTTTTAATACTGTTGATTTTCAGCATTATAGTAGGGGCTGCTGGCGGAATATAGGAACCCTGGTAATCCCAGGCTTTTGCCTCCATTACTTTGTTACCGGTTTTTTGGCAACTATTAATGAGATTGGTAAAGCAATCCGTACCCTCTTTAACCTGGTTACCTTTGAAATAATTTTTGCCCATTAAACAGAGGCTTTGGTTGAGCCAGAATGTAGCATTAAGCTGCTCGCTCTCTTGTTTTGCTTTGGATAAAAAATAGCTTGCACTATCCCTGTCTTTTTGATGATAGCCAGGTTGAAAAGCGTAGTAGGCCCCCAATAGCACCAATAATTTAGCATGGTCGATACCATGTAAGGCGGACAATTGATTAACAGGTGTTTTGGTATCCCTTTTATCTATCCATCGTGCGTTACTAATTGCTATATTATCTCCAAAACCTTCAGTAATTACCGTCCATCTGCTTAAATGGTCTTTTTTACTTACAATAAGCAGGCTACTGTCTTGGTCTACTATTCCTTCTTTTACAACAGTATAATAGTTTAAACTTAACTGCAGCAATAGCAGCTGTTTGTCTGAACTCAACTTCGACATTTGTGCATTGGCGAGGATGGGGAGGAGCAGAAGTAAAATAAAGGAGGAAGGTATAGTAATTTTTTTTGCCATGTCATCACAATAGTTTAAGCCGTTTAGAAAACGCAGCAAAAAGTCTATCGATGGATTTTCAGGGGAACTAAAATTTCCTCGAAGTCAGCGACAATTACATATAAATATGTTTAGGTTTAGGCTGACTTTAATACCACATGTTAGAATTATGGAATAACCAAGTTTACTTTCAGGTTGATATCTAAATTAAACTTTATTTCTCTCATTTCCAAATTTTTAAACCATATAAATAAATCGCATTCAGTTACTTAAAAATAGTCCCGCTTACTTGTTATCGCTTTTGTAAAAATGAATTTCAGGGCATTACTGATGGCTGCTGACTTAGGATAAAGGCTATTCTTTTTTTTGGGATAAGGGTGTCAGTATCTAAAACAAGGCCTGCACCTTTATACCGCATATAGTTTATAATATTTGTTGTTGAAATCCTCAGCAATTCAACAGATTGCAGTTCACCGGGTATATTTGCACCGAACCAATTTTTATCCGCCTGCTGTTTCCAGGTGATTAGCGCGAAAAATTCTCCGGGCTGAGTTTTTCCATTGTTTTTTTTTGACGTTTCTAATGCTATAGAATTTCCATATAGTGTTGACATACTTGCTTGGCTTTTATTAACGAATGAAGCCATCACCTTTAAGCCTAGGCTGTTAAAATTAAACGACGAAGGCAACGAAGCTTTGGTGTTGATCAGATTATCCGCATCTGGCGAACTTGTGCATCCACAAAAAATAACAACTATACTTACCAATAATATATAGGTCGAGGTTTTCATGATTTTATTGTTTAATAGGTAGTGTGAAAACATAATCAGCATCTTTTACCGGGCGGTGGCAACTAATACACTCATTGGCGAAAAGTGCAGTCTTTCCATAAGGTGTCATTTTGGGTGTTTGGAATGTGGCAAACCCCCAGCCGCCTGTTGATGCATATTTTCGGGCATCTTTTATCATAAAGCCTACCTGTAAAAATACTCCAGTTCGTACATTCCCATCTTTATCCTCTATTTGTGTCCAAGCGGCTTTGGCAAACCTGGTGCCGTCGGGCCAGGGTTTAATATTATTATCTTTAAGGGCCTTTACGGCTACATCGTTCCCAAATATTACACGCATTGTTTTAGTATCATACCGTTCTGTAGTGCTAAGTGCTTCCCAGTTTTTATAATCCGGGTCATAAGTTATCCCATTTAGCGTTTTAGGTAATTTATCCAAAATCCCTGAGTGTTGCCATTGCTCATATTGTTTAGCGGCAGCATTTATTTTGGCTGTATCACTTGGCATCCTATCAATCATCCCGGCAAGGTAATTTTTAAGTATGCTAAGATCCGCCGCAGATACTTTTGCCGAAGGATGTATGAAAGCATAATCGTGAAGTGGCATGGCCCCTAATGAAATTTGGTTTACCGCCTCCCATAATTTTACTTTTTGTTCGGCAGCGGATAGGGTTTTCCAATTTGAAAAATTTAGATGACTGCGGCCTGTGTTTACGTGCTTGGCAACGTGCCAATAAACAGGGATGATCTTGTCAGCCCAACCCAATTGAGTTTCATTGGAATGACAATCATAACAGGCTCTTATAAGAATGGCTTTTACATTAGCTGGAGCTTCAATATCTCCGCTATCGGGCGAACTATTTATTTCTGGTCTTATAAATTGAATAAGAATGAATAAGGTCAGCAAAATGATCACTGTACGAAACCTCGAACATTGTTTAATTAGCTTTAATAACATATCCATCATTTTTTATTAAGCGAATTGTTAAATATAAATTTAAGTGGCAACTATAAATGGGCCTTTAGGCTTTCTCCTGCCGATACGATCGGACAGCCAACCCAGCAACGAAAAGTAACTATAACCCAAACCAGGGGCACCATTGAACAAGCAAGGAGGGTGTCACGATAGTAGAAGAAACGGTCATGCTGGAAAAAGGATGCGCAACCATGCGAGGCGAGATAAACGCAGCCAGTGAATGCAAATGCGGAACCGGTACCTTGCAGGAAGGGGCCGGCGTTACCTATAAAAGGAATTGGAAGTCCAAATAAAAGGCACCCGAGGCATAGGATCCCGGTTCCCTCGGTTATCGGGTATTTACCACCAACGCGGTCAAAGGTAACGCCAGCAATCAGGCTTGTCACAGAGTAATTATAATACCCGATTACGGAGTAAACGCGCTTAATACCTGCATTCACCAGCATCTCTACCAATTGTTCTGCTACTTTCATTGCTATGGTTGATTTTAAGATTACTTTTAAGTGCCCAGTATGTTCTGTAATCGGCCTGTACTATTTGATCAATGCTGGTATTTTTCGGAAGGCAATCCATTTTACATTTTTGGAAGGATTGTTCCATGAGCGCGGACTACTTAATACCGAAACCATAAGCGACCCTTAATTCAAAAAAGTTGATCTTACTGTTGTCAACGTTGCTTGTATATTTTGTAGTGCCCTCGTATTTTACGCCGGCATCGATGTAACTATCGCCACCGACTGAAAACTTGACGCCAACGCCGGGAGTGTACAGAAATGCCGCGGTCTTATTATAATTTAAATCTCTTTTATCGAGTATAAACGCTGCACCTGCATTTGCCTGGATATAGAATATACTGACCGGGAAGTATTTTAAACCTGCTGTCGCTGGTAAGAGACTAATATTCTTTCCGGAGAATCCAGTTCCATCGATATTGTTTTTGTTATTGAAGTTAAGATAACCGGCATTCACGTTGAAGTAAAACTGACTAGCAACCGGAATGTCGGCCTCTAAAGATCCGCCTATGTTCCAGCGATAGGCACTGTTGAATTTCCCCGAAGATATACCAGACTCGACGCCTACGCTGTAGATAATACCATTTGAAGAGGAAGACGAAGAAGAAGAGGGCGTAGACGTTGTGCTTTGTGCCCTCACTCCAAACGATATCGCTAAAAGCATTAATAAAACGGCGGAGATTTTAATTGAACTTTTCATGGTTTTTAAATTTAATTGTTGTTATTTAATTATTTGTGAATTATATATAAAGCAATTTTCGAGGTTATGATAACCGGTTACATGCAACCCGTATTCAAGATCGGTTGTCGCTTCCATTATGGAGGTCGTTTCGGATTTTTCGTTTGTGGCGTTTTCCATACATGCTTTGGTATGGCACAAGATATACCAAGACTAACTTACTGTATATGAGTTCTATTTTTCATTTTGTTACGTTTTGTATTAGCGTTATTTCAGATTTTCGCGGTCTTTTTATGAAATATCGAAATGTGTAATGGGCGGCCATTGCCAATTTTAAAAGAAATCAGAGATGGGATAACCATCGCTTATAAACTGATGATAACTAACGGAGAGTTTTGCAGGCGTTCTTCGCCTCGTAATTAATTAAAATTGGAGCACAATCAATACTGGCAAACACTGCAATGCGTAAGTTTGATGCGAATACAAGCAAATGATTACTAATTTGTAACCATGCTATTGTTGGGATATCGTTAAATTCTCTCTAAGAATCCTGATATTTCATTATAAATCAATGCGATAAATAAGCAATTAATTCACTACTAATCACTTAACGATTGGCAGGTGCTTTGAGTTTTAATATTTGGTTTGAATATATATGCAGGAAGCAGCAGCGAATTTTACAGATTTCTATGGTTTGATAATCGGGTTAATAAATTCAAAAACTAATAAGCAATTGCAAACCTATAGTCGAAGTGCTGACTGATATTCAGGATCAAATAATGTTTTTTTAATAAACGGATATTCTCTTTATCCAGAAACCAGTGTCAATTCGGTACTTGGAACTTGGGATAAATATGGGGAACCATGGAAAATCGGGATGGATTTTACAGTCACATTTGAAATATAGATCCACAACAAATAGCGTGAGTTAACAAAAGAAAATGAATAGGAACGAGATTATAACAACGGCAAATGCGCTGCTTTTCGGCGACAAGGGCCTGCTGGCCATGGATGAGAGTATAGCAACCTGCAACAGACGCTTTGAAGCGGCAGGTATACCTCAAAATGTTTTCTATCGGCGCAGTTATCGCGAATTAATTGTCACCACATCGGGCTTGGGAAGCTGCCTCAATGGAGCTATCCTTTTTGATGAGACAATTCGTCAAAGTACGGAAGGGGGGATATTATTCGTTGACGTTTTAAAAGAAGAAGGTATTATTCCCGGGATTAAGGTTGATGAAGGGACCGTCAACCTGGCTGGGTTTCCAGGCGAAAAGATCACTGCCGGCCTCGATGGCCTGCGTGAACGCCTGGCAGAATATTTTGCGATGGGCGCGAGGTTTGCGAAATGGCGTGCCGTTATTGCTATTGGTCACAATATGCCCTCGGCAGCTTGTATTTCAGCCAATACAAGTTTGCTGGCGCTTTATGCAGCAATATGCCAGGAAGCGGGAATGGTGCCTATCGTTGAGCCGGAAGTATTAATGGACGGCAGTCATTCGATAGAACTTTGTTTCGCCGCCACTAAAAATGTGTTGCAACAGCTCTTCAAAGAACTATATACACAAAATGTAATACTAGAGGGTTTGATCTTGAAGTCTAATATGATTATATCTGGATCTGAGGCCATTATACAGGCAGATATAGAAGAAGTGGCCGAGACAACGATAAATTGTTTCTTGCAGACCGTCCCGAAGGCAGTAGCGGGTATTGTTTTTTTATCCGGTGGCCAGTCGCCTGAGTTAGCCAGTGCTCATTTGAACGCTATGCAATTAAAATATGCAGGCAAACTTCCCTGGAAGCTAAGTTTCTCCTATTCCAGAGCTATACAACAACCGGCCCTGGACAGATGGAAAGGAATGGATGACAACCGTTTAGCAGCGCAACAAGAACTCTTTCACCGTGCAAGTTTGAATGTTATGGCTAACAGTGGGAGATACACGGCGACGATGGAAACCGGGATCAAATAATTTCAATTTTGAGGTTTATCGGATAAGATGATTTATCCTGAATAAAAGTGACTTCATTTATCAGCTTTCGATTTTTTCTTGAAAAGCTTTATGGCAAGCCAGGCGATCATTAAACCAATAGCAGACAGAAATAGGAGGCCGTTGTTGACATTAAGCCGGATAAGATAAATTAAAACTAACGGACCGGAACCATAACCCAGGAATAGCGCGCAAAAACCCAAGCTTATCGATTCGTCCCGTTTCGGGCTGGTCTTAATATAATGAAACATGCCTATAAATAACGGGAAAGTTAGCACAAACGCTATAGAAAGCAAAGTGATTACTAATACAGCGATCCAAACTGGCGTTTCCAGTAGCAAAAGTGCGGTGGTCAATGCTACAACAATCACCCCAACCGGAATGATCCTGTTCATGCCGATTTTTTTTACTGCATTTGCCATGTAGAACGCTAAAACTAATCCAGGTACACCAAAACCAAATAATGCAATAGCAATTCCCTGATCGTTAAGCTGATAATTAACAGTAAGGCTGTTACTTGTCCACACAAAAATCCCGGAATGAAAGATTCCGTTCAAGTAAATAAAACTATATGTTTTTTTATGTTCATATAGGATGTTCCGCCAATAAAAGCGTCTTGTTTTTTGCACGTTTACCTGTAGGCTTTCAGACTCTTGGTAAATTCTATTGGAATAGATGACGCTCACCAGCAACATTGTGCTGATAACAGCGATCGCCATAAATTCATTTCTCCAACCCATCAGTGTATTAAAGTATGCTCCGAAGATCGGGCCCATGGTCATTCCCGTAGCCATAGACAGGAAAATGTAGTTGATTATTTTGTTTTTTGTATGCAGGTTATATCCGTCGGCTAACTGTATGATGCAAATCGGGATAAGTGGCCCTGAAAAAATGCCGGCAAGTATTCGTAAAAAAATAAATTCTTTTATGGAATTACATCTTGCGATACAAAGAAGTACAATTGTAAAAAAAAACAGGAAAGTAACCAGGATATGCTTTTTCCCAAATCTGTTTGCCGTATTTGTTATAATGAGGGCGGAAAATCCATATGGGACGGCAAATGCCGGTATGGTAAGCCCTAAAAATGTTAAGCTAGAATGCAAATCGTTAGAAATTTCGGAAATGACAGGCGCGACGAGATAAGCCTGAAACATGACTAAAAAAGCCATTGCGATACAATTTCCAAACTGGGAGATTTTCATGGTGAATTAAAAAAATGATAAATCAATCATAATGTTGGATTCTATAACGTCATTGCCTCTTTTTATTAAATAACAGGTTAAAGGGAAAAGGATTTTAGAGCAAAAAACTGTCACATACAAGATTGTCCTCTTAAAAAAATACAGTTACCTTAAGTTTGGCAAAAAAAGGAACTCCGGGTGTATAACTGATCTGATCTACAGGTGCGGCTTCTCCTTTTAATTGCGACAGATATTCAAATTGCGATTCGTCCCACCTGCGGTTAAAAACATTTTCGATGGTAACGCCAAACTCATATTTTTTTTGCGTATAATTTATGGCAAAGTCTGAAATAAAATACCCCCTGGCGGTTAGCAAATCTTCGGTATCAGCGGGCCGGTTATGCAGATAGCGGTAACTTATACCACCATTAATCCCATTCTTTAACCGGAAATCTAATCCGGCTGTACTAGTTAATGTGGGGGCCAGCGCGACATAATCATGACCTTTTAAGCTGTCTAAATACCTTGGCCGGGCAATATTAATATTCAGTTTGGCAAATAACCAGGTTGTGAATTGATATCGGGCTGAAAAATCAATGCCAATTCTCACAGTTTTGCCGCTCGGCGATACAGGTCCCGCAGGTTGGTCGATTAAGTCCTGTCCGAAGGTGTATTCCTGTTCAAGGTAAAGGTACCAAAGTGTATTATTAATAAACAGCCTGGGGAAGGGTTTCCAATTAAGGCCAAGATCCATGCCGTAAGCAGCCGGCAGGTCTTCAAAGCCCTGGTTAGCAATAACTACCCGTGCATCGTTAGAATGAAATCCCTTGCCCGCCTTAAAATACAATTGAAGTTTGTCGTTAAATGTATACTGTGTATTTACCGCCGGGCTGATTATGGATTTCCGTGCATGGGGCGTTACCTTATTGAAAAGCGAAGATGCGATTGTATCCGTGAGAGGAACCATGTTTTGATAGTAGAAATGAAAATAGTCCATCCTTATTCCCACATTAAAAAGCCATTTACCTGTACAAACCAACTCCTCTAAATAGCCATTTATATTTAATTCCCGGGCCCGGCCGTATTGAAGGTAGTCCAGGAACCGACCGTTTTCTGTATGATCCAGTTCGATTGGCGATATGCGATCGTTCCGCGTATTTAAGCCGGCGGTGGTGGTGAAAGTAGTATTATTTTTACTGGTGGATTTGGAGATTTTTCCGCTATATCCCCCCAGGTTCCTTCTCTCCAACTGACGAAATTCATCACCCGTAATTGGAAAATAATAGTAAAAAGTAAAGTTGCTGACCAAATTAAAGAAATAATGAGAATACCATAGCTGATTGTCCATTGTCCAGTTATTACCGAGGTCGGTGACCAGTTTTAGGCTTACATTTGTTCGGACCGTATGGCCTCCTTGCGAGGAATCGATTGCGCCGAAACGGCTGGAAATATACCCTTCTGATACCGCACGATCCGGGATTTCCCCCGAAGCCCGCCAATTAGACTTCAGGGTAGAAATGATTGCTGTTAACCTGGAATTGCTGGCTATTTTAGTATTGAATTTCCCAAAAAAGTTAAAACGAGTAAAATGTTCGCCCAGCGTAAATGGGCCGCCATTGGAATATAGACCCTCAGCAGCGACATATGCATTCTGGCCTTTTTCTTTGGCTTTTTTATTTAAAAGGTCTATCAGGGCTACTGTTCTATAGGTGTTAAACTGCCCTGCTTCAACTTTGATCATATTCTGGGCTATTGATGTTTTAGTTGTATAGGCAACGTAACCTGCAGTTGTGAAATCGCTTTTGTCACTGTAATATGGCCCTTTGCCAAAATCATAGCTTTCTACAGTTTCGGGGATAAGAAAATGCAAATCGGCATACCCCTGGCCGTGAGCATGGGTGACCATATTAACCGGAATTCCGTCAACAGAAATATTCACATCCGTTCCATGGTCAGCATCAAACCCGCGTAAGAAAATCTGCTCAGCCTTGCCGCCTCCCTGGTGCTGCGCGATAAACAATCCCGGCACCATACGTAAAAGATCTTGTGCTGATTTAACCGGCTGCATGTTAAGATCAAGACTGCTGAGTATTTTATAAGTGCTCAAGGTTGGACTATTGGTTATACGGATATCTTTAAGTGTGATCTGGCCCTTTACCAGTTTGATCAGCATTGGCTTCCCGTAAATCGCCTTTACTTTTTTGGTAGAAAAGCCCATGTAAGTTATTTGCAAACTGTCGCACATTACATTCCTCAAAATAAAGTCACCATTTTTATCTGTGATCTGTGTTGTACTGGTATTTGGCACCCGCACAACTGCCAACTGGAAAGGTTCATTGGTCAGGCTATCGGTCACTTTTCCCTTGATGATTCGTTGGGCGTTGGATATATTAACGGTGAAAAGGAGTATCAGCATAAGTAAAACTTTTCTCATAACACGATGACTTATTAAGTACAGAGAATGCCGTTAGTGTCATGCGCCGGCAAATTATTCAGATGATTGCTCCATCGTGTTAATTGTTTGGCTTCCGTACTCAAACAGTATATGGTCTGGCAAAAATTCTCCGGTGACTAGCTGTCGGATAAATTCACCCGCATTTTCTTTTACCATATCTTTAAACCAGATACCTTCCGGGATAGCAATAACTATAGGTCCGTCTTTACAACGTCCGTTGCAGAGTGTTTTCGTGGTATGAATTTCCTCATCCATTCCCGATTCGGTGATTGCTGCTCTGATAGCGGCAGAACTCTCTTCCGCTCCCCGTAGCTTGCAGGTTCCGCCGTTGCACATAAAAAGGTGCGTTTTGACTTTAGTTATATCTTTAATGGCCATTGATTGCGTTGCTTGGTTTTGTGGTGCCTTTATATAATGTATACGTATAAAAAAGGATCATTAAAGCAAAAAAACCTACTCCTATAAGGGTCAGTATGTTTTCTTTTAGTTCCATTTCGGGCAGTAGGTGGGTCAATATCTTATACCCGCCAACAATAAGGGAAATATAGACGATGATCCATCCCAATTTTCTACGATAGTTCAACACTTTGTTGTTATTTAGCGACCGTAGCATCAGGGTAAAAATTATCCGGCTGTCAAGTGTATCGGTGGTAATCATGCCGCATGAAAATGATAGTCCAAGCAAAAGAGCATCGGCGGAAGTTAGCCTTGAAGTAGCGGTATATGCCCATGCTGCCGCTTGGGTATTGGTATCGAATACCATGGCAAATAAGATCCCGATCATTACGACAGCCATTGGGTTGGAACTGTTCTTTAATCGCTTGGGTATAAAAAAATACTTAAAGCCTTTAGGTTTATAAATATTTTTCTTGCCGGTAAGCATCCGTAGGTTCATCAGTCCGACTCCTATCAATAGCAGTCCAGGTAACCAATCCAACAGATCCCATACGGTTTTGGAAAAATTCCATGAATGACTGAACTTGCTGATCATTACGGCAATGCTGGTGACAACCGCGCCGTGGCCAATCGCAAACAACGTGCCCGTCCATTTTGCCAGCATTGGCTTGGTAGCCGCGAAACGGGCACTCACTCCATCAATAATGGCAATATGGTCTGGGTCAAAACCATGACGTAATCCGAGCATAAGCAGCAGTATAATAGCTGAGAATTCCATTTATTAAAGTTTTATGCCGTAACGGTCGCTTACTTCCTTTGTTTTTTTAGCGATATCATCCGGCGTTAAAATTCCTTTTTGAAGCAAGATATTTGCTCCGGAAACAACCCATCGCTCATAGTAACTGAGCTTCCCCGCCATCTCGGTCCCTAAATTTTCAATACCTCTCCTTTTTTCTTCGGTGTTGACTATTTTGTGAAAGTCGAGTATTTCCAACAAGGCGTGAATACGCTTTTCCCATGGAAGTATTTCCCGTTCAGCCATTTGAATTTTCTCACTACATTCTGTTCCCCCTATATCATTAGGGAGGCGTTTAACAAGTGATTCTGTCGACATAATTTTACTTTTTAGTTGTTTAAATGATAATTACTCAAATTCTGGGCAACGTTACCCCGATTAGGGTGTCCCTGGTCACTATTGCTTCTAATTGTTCTTCGTTAAAGTGCTCTGTTCCTGCCGGTCTCATCGGCAATACCATATATCGCTGGTTGGCAGTAGAATCATTTATAATGATTTGAATATTTTCAGGGATTATCGTACCAAATTCCGCTATCACGGCTCGTGGTTCACGTACTGCCCTTGAACGATATTCTTTACTCTTATACCAATCCGGCGGCAGGCCTATGATTGACCTGGGGTAACATGAACAGAGAGTGCAGACAATAAGGTGGTGTGTATCTTCGGTATCTTCTAATACGGTAAAAGCGGTATCATCCCAACTGATAACACCCATTTCTGCAGATGCGGCAACACCGTCGGCCAGTAACCTTTTTTTGAATTCCGGATCCAGCCAGGCGCGTACAACCAGCTTGGCCCCAACAGCAGGTGTTCGGGTATCCATCGCCTCAATTTGCCGCCTTAATTCATCGGCAGTAATTACGCCTTTTTCAATAAGCAATTCGCGAAGGCTTATTTCAAGTATTTCATAATAACCAGGTAGTTCATCATGCGTAATTGCCGCATGGTCATCGTGATCGTGGTTGTGATTTGTGCTCATATTTTAAATTTTAAATGGTTTCTAACCAGTTTTCAAATACTTCTATCTCCAACAGGTCTTCGTCTACGCCTTTATAATCGGGCCACAGGTCTTTTTGCGATATGCTGACCAGATAGTACCACAATTTATTCCCTGCATTTTTCCCGAAGGCTTCTTCTTCCGGGTTGATATACCGGCCAAGAGAACGAACTATTTTCACTTCCTTTCCCCTCATATACACCGGCACCCTGTAATGCCCTATGGGAAATTTCACTGTTATTTTAGCAGTATCTCCGGCTTTTAATT
>Ga0302197_10001716_pt1 | contig 20754 bp, 18 predicted proteins | sample II_Bog_N2_1_FD_193526 | JGI IMG/M metagenome (GOLD analysis project Ga0302197, IMG submission 193526) | Peat permafrost microbial communities from Stordalen Mire near Abisko, Sweden - II_Bog_N2_1 | ecosystem: Environmental > Terrestrial > Soil > Wetlands > Peat | place: Sweden: Abisko...
CACGGTGGCGGGTTGCGGTCCCGAAATCAGCTTGATTTGTTTCGGCTTGCCCCAGGGTGAGCGAAGAGACGCTGACACTCTACAGGAATAGAACTCGGGGCAAGCCGGCCTCCGAGGATCGGTAGGCCCTGATTCGGATTGGCAGTAAGAGATGCACATGAAGGTGAGGCTGCGAAATAATAATAAACTGTATCAGCAAATTTGCTGCATTGTGTGAAAATATTCTAGTTGACAGGGAAGTAGGGCTGATGTAATCTCGTCCGTAATGTGAAGGCTTCGTCCACAGTACGGGCATACGCGTTTATCCTCTTAGATTGCTCCCTGCGTTTATGGGATCTTTCTTTCGGACTCTTGAAATGTGCCGGACCGGAGGGAACCATGGCGAATCTCTCCACCGGCCGATCGGTTATTCATGCGATTGCGGTAATCGCTGACGGCAAACCAATCAGGCGCGAAGGAACAATGTCAATTCAGGCGTCGCAATAAGATCGGGCGGCAGATCAAGGCTGGAAAGAGCACGCGAAATTCAGTTCAACTTCTGGAAGTCAACGGACGCATTCAGGTTTGAAAGGGGCTTTATGAGCGGAAAATGGAAACTGGTGTCGCTTTGCTTTACCGTCCTGATACTGGGTGGAGCGGCGGCCTTGGCGCAGACCATCACCGGATCTGTACGAGGAACTGTAACCGACGCGACCGGCGCAGTTGTCGCCGGAGCGCAAGTGACCATCACAAACGCAGGGACCGGCGTGACAGGGCATACAGTGAGCGATAAAAGCGGCCTCTATAACTTCGAGTTTTTGACGATCGGGGACTATACGGTCACAGCAACAGCGAGCGGATTCGATACCGCGTCGATTGGTCCATTCCATGTCCAGATCGACCAGATCGCGACCGCCAATCCGCAATTGCAGGTTGGAAAAGCGACCACCACGGTGAGTGTATCCGGTGCTTCGTCGGCGCTTATGGAAAGCGAGAACGCCACGGTAAGTACTTCGATTAACTCCGCCAACCTTGAGAACATGCCGTTGAACGGACAAAACGTGCAGATCGCGACGCTGTTTGTGCCCGGAGCGTTCAACCCGAACGCGAGTTATATGAGCGGCGCAATGGGCACAGAGCGCGATGCTGCCCAGGGATACAGCGAAGCGGCGGACGCGCAGCCTTCATTCAATGGCAACCGGCAGCAGGCCAATAGTTACATTCTGGACGGCGTCGATGTGAATGAGACGCTGGCCAACTCGCTCGGCTACAACCCTTCTCCATACTCGATTCAGGAAGTGCACGTAATCACTGGAAATGCCGACGCTGAATTTGGAAACGTGAACGGCGGCCTGGTAATGATGGTTACCAAGAGCGGAACGAATCAGTTTCATGGCAGCGCCTTCGTATTTCACGAAAACAGCGGCCTGACCGCAAATACCTGGGCAAACGAACATCATGCTGTTCCTATCAGAAAAACGAGTTTCAATCAGAATCAGTTCGGCGGCGCGGTCGGCGGCCCAATCCTCAGGAACAAGCTCTTTTTCTTCGGCAACTATATTGGACTACGTTACAGCGTTCCTCCCAGCCAAAAGGTCTGGAGCGTCCCAACATCGGCCGAGCGCGGAATCGCGACCGCGTCTGGACAATACGATGTGGGTTCGAACTGCCCCGCCGGGGATGCTGACTTGACCGCAGTGCAGCAGATCGAAGGCATCAATTTCTACAACACGTCCAATGGAACGAACAACCAAACTCCTTACACGCAAAATATCAATGGTGTTCCAACCACCTGCGTGCCGATCGTAAATCCGGTAGCTAAGTTTCTCTTTGCCTCGGCAAATCAGAAGCTGTTTCCACTGCCTAATGCAGCGCCCACCGTTAACACTGCGACCTCAGGGAATTACGTTGGGTATCAGGCCAACACCACTCAAAATGACCAGGGCGATCTTCGCGTTGACTACACCATCAGCAGCAAAGACACCTTGATGGCGAAATACAGCTATGGCGACGCATGGGACACTCAGAGCCAGGTGGTCGTTCCGGTTCTCTTCCCATACGGAGACGATTACCCTTTCACCAACGCCGTAATCGCATGGACCCGCATTGTCTCGCCAACCATCGTCAATAACGCGCGCGCTGGATTCACCCGCATTGTTATCAACCAGGGTGCGGTAACGGATCCTTCTGGCAAGTTCGGCCTTCACGGCGATGCGACGCTGGGAATTCCCTTGGCGAATCAGTCGGTGGCCGGATTCACTTTTATGAATTTGGGGAGCGGTGACCTGAATAACTTTGGCACACAGGACCTGGGAACGTTCAACCTCGACAATAACTTCGACTACAACGACACCCTGACCTGGGAGCACGGCAAGCACGTCATCAAACTCGGCGCTGAGTTTCTTCGTTATCAACAAGACTACGCCGCCCCTGGCAACCAGGGCGGACTGCTTGGACAATTCAGCTACTCCGGCGCCTATACGGGACCGGAAAGCAACGGATCATTCGGATTTGGCGATTTTCTTTTGGACGATGCATCGGGCGCCAATATTGCCGGAGCCGCGGGAGCATTTGGGATGCGCCAGTGGCGCGATGCGGCTTACGTTCAGGACGACTGGAAGATCTTGCCAGGTCTGACCTTGAATCTTGGCGTGCGTTACTCGTATGAGCAGCCAAATTACGAAGCTAACAATAAAATGGCGAACGTGAACATACCACTTGCAAAGTTCGCGCCGGCTGGTACGCCAGTTCAGTCGATGATCAGTTATGCCGGTCAGTACAATGCGGCCACAGGCAGGACAAACAGCCGCGCCCTCTACAATCCGTACTACCTCAATATCATGCCGCGTTTCGGCTTTGCCTACAAGGTCAATCCGCGCATGGTTGTCCGTGGGGGCTATGGAGTTACTGACGAACTCGAATCCACTGGCTACGGCCTTCGCATGACGCAGAACCCGCCATTCCTGCCCTCGTTTGCACAAACGTCGATTCCCCCGGCAGCAACGAACGGAGGAACCCCGTTCCCGGTGGAGAATGGTTTCGTTACTAACTCTTCAGCTAATCAGGATGTAAACGGAGCGGGATACTCCGCCTGGGATCCAAACATGCGTCCGGCCGTAATCCAGCAGTTCAACCTGACGGCGGAATATCAAATTGACAATCACACCTCAGTGCAAGCGGGCTATGTGGGTAACATTGGCCAGCACCTTGCAGTTCCGCTGTGGATCAATCAGTTTACTGAAGACGTCCCCGGAAACGCGCCGAACACAACCGGCTCGTGCGACGCTACCTGCTACCAGGCTATCGACCCTTTCTATGCTCTCGTGGGTGGAGGGGGGGACGTCATCGAGACGACATCCAGGGGAATCTCGAATTATCACTCTTTGCAGGCCACTTTGCAGCGGCACCAGGCCCAAGGGCTGGAATTGCTGTTGAACTACACGTACGGCAAGAGCATGACCAACAATGTTGGATACTTCGGCGTTGACGGATTCTCAGTCGATGACTCGTTCTGGCAGGACCTGAATAACCCCCGGGCAGATTACGGTCCTACCAGCTTCGACGTCAGACAAGCGGTAAGCGCGAGCGCTGTATATCAACTTCCTTTCGGCCATGGCAAACAGTTTTTTGGCAACTGGAATCGTGTGACGGATGAGGCATTGGGTGGCTGGCAACTCGCCCTTACCGCTCGCCTCAATTCAGGTCTACCGTTATCTGTTACCCAAGGAAATAACTGCTATAACAATTGCCCGGGGAATGCAGACGGTGTTCAACATGCAAACCAGTACCATCCGATGAAGATTACTGGTCGCGGCACCAGTGCAGCAGGGGTATTCAACTGGTTTGGCACCGATCCGTCGGCGCTCCCATGCACGGGACATTACGACGTGGCAACTGGCGCGGGCTCAGCACCGAACGGGACATGCGCGTACGGCCGTTCGCAGGACTTTGGCAATGCCTCCGTCGGCACGCTTCGCGGTCCCGGCTTCCAGGACTACGATCTTTCGCTTTCCAAAGGATTTCGGATCATCGAAAATGAGAGCCTGAAAGTTCGTGTCGACGCGTTCAATGCGTTCAACATTGCGAGTTATGGCAATCCCAGCTCTCGCATAACTGGCGGAACATCCCCAGGTTTCGGCGTAATCAGTGGGACGGAGTCGGCGCCAAGGCAGCTTCAGTTGTCGCTTGTCTACCAGTTCTAAACGGACGTCGAAATCCTGATGCGACATCCGGCGGATTGCTCAACTAGGCAATCCGCCGGATGGTACACTCTATCGATCAGATACTTGATTGCACTTGCCGCCGGACGCAGGCCATACGGTATAGTTAGCCGGGAAACCTGCGAGTATAAAAAAGGCCAACCTTCAGTTGGAGTGCGGTAAGAATGGGCTTGACTTCCGAAACGCGCAAAATTGGCCGACGCAACTTCCTGAAAGCAGTCGGCGGAACCTCGGCTCTGGCTGCGTTTGGCACCGCCGCCGTTGTGCGTGGCCCCAGAAGGGGAGGCCCGGTTCGCGCTGCGTTGATCGGCTATGGGAAGCAGGGTAAACTCCTGCACAGTTGCTTCGATCCGCAGGTTATTGACCTTGTTGCCGTCTGTGATATCAGGCCAGTTACAAACTCCGATCGAGAACTAACTGCTGGCGCGGCATGGTATCAAGATTGGCGTCGCATGTTGCAGCAGGAACAACTTGAAGCTGTGATCATTGCGACCCCACTCTGGACGCACGCATCCATTGCGACTGCTTGTCTTGAAGCGCGCAAGCACGTACTGTGCGAAACAGCCATGGCCAAGGACGGGACCGGCTGTCGGCAAATGCTTGATGCAGCGGAGAGAAACAAACGATTGCTTGCGATCGGATACCAGGATTTCTACCAGCCGCATTACTGGGCCGCCTATCACAATATTGTGAAGCAGGGATTGTTGGGAGATGTCTATTCGATTGAGGCGGCATGGCACAGTTACAATTCCGGCAAGTTCGAAGACGAGCCGGGCGCCGTGCCTTTCGATCCGAAGCCATGGGGATATGCGTCTATGGATGAACTCGTGAATTGGCGTCTGTATCGCCGCTTCTCGAATGGTCCGATGGCCGAGTGGGGAGGCGGGTTGGTCTCGCTTATCAACTGGTTTTTAGATGCGACTCCAACTACGATTCAGGCGACCGGCGGCATCTATTCCTATAAGGACGGCCGGGATGTCGACGACCATGTTTATGCAACACTCGGATATCCGAATGGCAGGACAGCGACTCTTTCTCTCATTCAATCGAATGGGATGGAAGGAAGCTATACCCAGTTCATGGGAACTAAGGGGACTCTTGTCATTGGCAGAGAGGAAGCATTGCTCTTTTCTGAAGAAGTTGGTAACCCGACAAAGATTGAGGCGTCACAACTGAATGGCCGCCGCCCCGTACTTGATAGCTCAGCGAGCCGAAGTGAAGAAGCTTCAAATCATTCTGTCCTCGCCAGAAGTGAAAATGACGAGGCGGGAAGCGGAATGGAAGCATACCAACGGGAGATTTCCGCGTTTTGCGGTTCAATCCGAACTGGCGCTCCCTTGCGTAACTCGGCGGAACACGCCTTCGATGTAGCTCGAATCTGCGCTGCAGTTGGGAATGGGATTGAGCAGGGAACGCAAGTGAGGCCTGAAGGAGGGGTGATTTCCAGCCAATCCTGGCCGCGCCACTCGGCAGACGGTGAGGCCGAATATGCTTAGAGCACAGGGCGACATGGCTGCAAAACGCGCCGACACCAAGACGTTCAACAGAAGGCAGTTACTGTCTATCCGCGGTATGCGGCATTCCGGCGCCGGGACGGAGACGTCCGGGGGCACCTGGGTTACCGTATCCCGAACCGCAATGGCTTGTAACTTCAAGGTTATCGTCGATCTGCAAAGCGGGCGTGGAGTCAGAGCGGCCTCGGAATGCCTGGATGAAATCGACCGGCTTGAGTCGATCTTGTCAGTCTTCCGGCCGTCAAGCGAGATAAGCCGGATTAATTCGGAGGGCGCAATTCGTCCAGTGCTCGCGGGGCCTGAGTTACTTGAGTTATTGCACCTTTGCCGGGAGTTGCACAAGGATTCAGAGGGCGCATTCGATATAACTACCGGGTCTCTCACCGAGTGCTGGGGTTTCCAGGAGCGCAGTCCGAGACTGCCTGCTGTTGGAGTTCTTGCTACCGCGCGAGAAGGTGTAGGTGCTCAGCTCGTCTCTGTCGGAATAGACGGCAGGGTTTCTCTTCGCCATCCTGGCGTTCGGATCAATTTCGGAGGAGTCGGGAAGGGCTATGCGCTCGATCGCGGCGCGGGGAAAATGGCCGGGCATGGAATCGGGACGGCACTTCTTAGTGGCGGCAGTAGCAGCGTTGTGGCGCTTGGTGCAGGCCCTGATGGCGATGGCTGGCACGTCGGCCTTAAACATCCCGCGCACACCGACAAGCGTATGGCGAGCGTGCGTTTGCGCTCTTGTGCCATGGGGACAAGCAGTCAGGAAGAGCAGTGGTTTGAAGAGAGCGGGACGCGCTATGGGCACATCCTGGATCCACAGACAGGTTTCCCGCCAACCGCAGTACGAAGCGTAAGTGTGATTACGGATTCAGCAGCGCGTGCCGATGCTCTGGCGACCGCCTTCTTCGTCGGAGGTCCGGTACTGGCGGAACGATATTGCAGCGCGCATCGGGATACGGTTGCAATTATGCTGTTGGCGTATGAATTGTCTCGCCCCATCGTGATCGGCTCCTGGGATAAGGCAATAGTGGAGGTTGCGAGTGACTAGTTTCGCCCCGCAGTCCCTCTCCAGGTCGCAGCAATTCATGTTAGTTGTTTTACGGACTTGCATAGGCTGGCACTTTTTGTACGAAGGATACTTCAAACTTATCCTTCCTGCCTGGGCTGCGGATGGTACGCATCTCGGTCGGTGGAGTTCTGCCAGCTATCTGGACGGTGCAACGGGGCCTATCGGGCACTTGCTCCACTTCTTGTTCAACGCGGGATTCGGACATGCGATCGATGTGGCGGTCATCGCGGCGTTGTGGGTCATTGGTCTCTCGCTCATGCTGGGCCTGTTTACGCAAATAGGGTGCAGCCTTGCTCTCGGCATGCTGACGCTCTTCTATGTTACAGCCATTCCACTCGATGGCGTGCCACACGCCGGCATGGAAGGGAATTATCTGTTGGTCAATAAGACCCTGATCGAGTGGGCCGCGGTTGCTGTACTGTTTTGCTTCCGGACCGGTCGCATCGTAGGCCTCGACTTGTTGTATCTGGTATGGCGTGATAAGCGTGGACTCAATCCGGGGAATGAGGTTGTCTAAATGTATCTGACTCCGGAGCGGAAGGCACAGGGCCGCAAGAGTTTCTTGAAGACCGCGAGCGGCGGAGCGGATCTAAGCACGCTCGAGCAGGAAGCGTCGGTCCCGCGCATGACGATTGGAAGCCCAGTGAGGGGTGGCGTTATCGGCATCGGAAGCCAGGGAAGTACCCTGCTCGGTCATTGCCTTAAGCTACAAGACTTTATTCAGATTGAAGCAGTCTGCGATGTGAATCCTGCTCATCGCGCTCACGCGAGTCAGTTGATCGCGGAGGCAAATAGCAAACCGGCGCGGCAGTACGAAGACTGGCAGGAGATGGCGCAGAAGGAAAAGTTGGAGGTTGTCCTCATAGCCACACCGTTGTGGACGCACGCCGATATTACAGTCGGATTTCTGAATGCAGGTGTGCATGTCCTATGCGAAAAGATGATGGCCTATGACATTCCGAGTTGCGAACGGATGGTGGATGCATCGCTGCGCAACCATAGGCTCCTCGAAATCGGATACCCGCGCTTTTACGAGCCGCTCTACCAGTCTGTCTACCGAAACATCATTCAGCCCAAGGTTCTCGGGGACATACACTATGTTCGCTTGCACACTCACCGGAATAACTCCTGGCGCCGTGCAGAGCAGGCTCCCTCGCCGGATTACAATCCACAGCGATGGGGCTATCCGACTTGGGAGGCCTTGGCCAATTGGCGGTTGTACGAGCGTTTTTCGCAGGGGCTGGTAGGCGAGTTGGGAAGTCATCAAACATCGCTTGCCGAGTGGTACCTGGGCTCAACCGCACAAACTGTATATGGGACGGGGGGCATTTTCTGTTACAAGGATGGCCGCGAAGTCAATGACCATATTTACATGACTTATCTCCATCCAGGTGGGTGTACCGTTGAACTTTCCGTCATCCTCAGCAACGATTACGGCGGCCTCTACGAAGAGTTTGTCGGCTCCGAGGGTACACTGATTGTCTCGGACGTTGATGGGGGGATGCTCTTCCTGAACGGCGAAGAATCTGGGAATGACGGGCGCATGAAGAAGGAAGCAGCTCCGTGGTCGCCGGATTGGAATCTTGCCTTCCGAACTGAGATCTGGAAGTTTTGTTCCGCAGTCCGCAATGGCAGTCCACTTTTGTGCGGGCCTCAGAGAGCACTAGCCTCGGCGGCCTCCGCCTTGGCTGGCAACAGAGCAGTTACGAGTAAAGAGCAAGTAGCTATTGCCAAATGACGAATGCAGAATGACGATAACTCCGATTCAATGCGAAAGCTGAAACTGGCGCCGGCAGGGGCACCGGAATATGATTTTGATCGCTAACATTTCCGAGGTCGACTTTGTTCCCGACGGCGATCTTGACAAGAAAGTGTGGGCCGCATGCGGTCGGGTCAAGTTCCGCCGGGACGCCTTTGGAACAATTGAATTCCCAGAGATCGAGACCGCCGCGTCAGCTCTTTGGACAAATGAGTATCTGTATCTGGCCTTTTGGTGCAGATACCAAGCCTTACATTTGTTCGCACCCGAAGAACGGTGCGCGGAGGGCAATGAGTTATGGACCCGGGACGTTGTTGAAGCATTCATATCCCCTGAACCGTCGATAAGCTCTCACTACTATGAATTCGAGGTCTCCCCGGATAACAGGGGGCTTGACCTGGAGATATCACATGAACCCATTAGTACTCCGGACACAAAGTGGACTTCAGGCTTTGAGCATGCGGCCAGCATCAACTGCGTGTCGCGGATTTGGACGGCGGAGATGCGGATCCCAGTTCAATCGATGGGGGTTCGGCAAGTTCGTCCGAGCATCGACTGGCGGATCAACCTGTTTCGCGCGGACGGGGTTGGCAATGACTATGAGCGGCATTTACTGAGTTGGTCACCTCTCCAAATCGCGAATCGATCCTTCCATCAACCAGAATCTTTCGGTATTTTAAGGTTTGCGAGTCCAGGGAGCTAACTCTCGCCATCATGAACTCCATTCATCAAAAGAAGATCGTCAACGCCGTTCTCATCGCGACAATCTGCGGGGTATCTGCGATTGCACGAGGAGGCACGGTCAGGGTAGCTCAAACTAACATTGAAATTCCGACTTATCTTCTAGGATCGGAGGACCCGAATCCTCCGTTTCGGCTTCTGAATGAGCATGAAGTCTATCCCTACACGATGTTGGACGATCTAACGGACGTCCGAGAGCTACGAACCTACAAAGCCATCGTGCTGGAGAACGAGTATCTTCGCGCTACGATCTTGCCGGAGCTCGGTGGAAGGCTGTATTCCCTCTATGACAAAACCGCTAAGCGCGAGGTGTTCTATTGCAATCGGAGTATCAAATACGGTCTTGTAGCTCTGCGTGGCGCGTGGATATCCGGCGGCATTGAATTCAATTTCCCCAATGGCCATACAACAGATACTGTTTCTCCGGTCTCTTCCAAATACCAGACAAATTCAGACGGGAGCGCAACCGTGTTTGTAGGAGATGTCGATCAGGTGTCGGAGATGTATTGGGAGGTGGCTCTAACTTTGAGGCCAGGAGAGGCAAGGCTGGAGCAACATGTTCAACTGTTCAATCCAACGCCCGTCGAGAACCTGTATTGGTATTGGAATAATGCGGCGGTGCCCGCAACCGAGGACGCTCGATTCATCTATCCCATGCGTCTGGTGACTCCTGGCGCGAGTTCGGACTTGCGGACATTTCCTAAATGGCATGGTGTTGATTACAGCCGTTACGGGAGTTTTCATGAACCGTCCGAACTGTTTGGCATCCAGGTGCATCGGAATTTCTTTGGGGTCTATTACAACGACACGAATTATGGAGTTGTGCATTACGCGGATCATCGTGAAGTAACTGGAAAGAAGTTCTGGACGTGGGGAGTCGCTGAAGATGGAACTATTTGGACCGCCCTTCTCACCGACGCTGACGGTCCATATAACGAAATCCAAGCCGGACGCTTCGAGACGCAGTTCAATCGGGACTTTATGCCAGCCCAGGCGGTGGAATCCTGGACAGAGTATTGGTACCCGGTGAAGAAGCTCGAGGACGGATTCGTCGAAGCCACCAAGCAATTTGCAGTGAACGTTGGTTTTGTGCCCAAGTCAGAGTCCCACGGTGAAATTCGGATCTCGGTTAGCCCGACTGAGCATGTAACTCATGCGAGTCTTCAAGTCAGTGTTGACGGAAAGCTTGAGAAGTCATTTGGCGCGTTGAGCTTCGATCCTGCTGCGACAAGTACATTTGTTCTTCAAGTTGCGGACATCGACTTAGCCAGCAGCAAGACGTCCATTGAGTTGCTTGGAGATTCCGGCAACGTGCTGCTGCACTGGAATTCGGCCGATCCAGTGGATGGCAACGACGATTCGCTTCTGCGCGACCTGATGAATGTTTCGCGCACGGCGGATAAGCGGGATACAAGTGTCGAACAGGTGTACTTGCGCGGAGTGATGGAAGACAAGCAAGGAAACCATGAGAGGGCTGTTCAGCTCTTCGACGAGGTTCTGAAACGCGATCCTAACAACATAGAGGCGCTTCGCAAGCTGGCCCTGCAAGACTATCTGGGTGGGGACTTCGATGCCGCAAAAAAGAAGATCGATCGGGCGATCCTGCAGGATGAGTCCAATGCACAGACCCAGTACGAAGCAGGAATCATTTTTCGCGAGGGCGGGGATTTGGCGCGTGCGCGCGACGCACTCTGGACTTCCGTAAGGCTTGGAGAGCTATCGACGCCGGCGCTCGTTCAGCTTGGAGAAATTGCACTCTGTAGCAAGGAGTATTCCAATGCCGAAGAGTTATTTCGGCGGGCATTGAGAGCTAACCCGGACGATGTGCTGGCGCAGAGTGAGCTGGCAATTGCCTTGAGGCTGAAAGGGAAAACGGCGGAGGCCGCGGAGGTTGTTGCTCATGCGGTAAAGTCGATGCCGCTTTACCCACTATCCCTTGCGGAGCGATGGCGAGTTACCACGTTGGAAGATCGCGATTCACCTACGGCCCGCTCGGCTCACAGAGACTGGTCTCATGCGGTTGGAGATCGGATTCAAGGTTACTTGGAAGCGGGTTCCTGGTACTGGAGTCTCGGCGACTATGAGTCATCGCGGTTCATTTTAGAAGCCGCGCTTCTGGACTTCGGCGCCAAGGAGTTATCGCCGATGGTCTACTACTACCTTGCCTCAAACGCGCGCCGTCGAGGCCGCGATGAGGAGTCCGTCGACTACGCCGCAAAGGCTCGTTCCGCGCGTTTCGAAAAGATATTCATCAATCGGAATTCCGACGCACAGGTCTTGCAGGAGGAATTGCTCTCAAACCCGGAAGACGCTCATGCCGGGTACCTTCTGGGAAACTACATGTTTCAACACCGACGCTACGAAGAAGCCCATGGTCTGTGGCTGCGGGCGCAGCGCTCTGGTTTTCAGTTTTCCGTACTTTACAGAAATCTCGGCGTGAATGCGTGGAAGGTCAAGAACGATCTGGAGGAAGCAAGGAGCTTTTATGAGAAGGCTGTGGAATTGGACCCGCGGGATTTTCGGTTGTATGTCGACCTGGATGAGATCGATGCTCAGCAGGGAGCGACGGAAGCCCGCGCAAAACTCTTTGAGACTGCTCCGGCCATCGTGTTCGATCATGACCCGGCGCGCGTTCGATACATCGTATTTCTCATGCAGCGACGTGAGTATGACCGCGCTTTGAGCTTACTTGGCGATCATCATTTCAAACCCTGGGAACAGGGCGCGGATGTGCGGGAGATGTTCGTCGTTGCAAATATCCAAAAGGGCCGCATGGAACTATCAGCCAAGCACTTCGCAAAGGCCGAAGAGAATTTCACCCGCGCGCTCGAGTATCCTACAAACTTGGGAGTGGGGAAGCCCGAAAAACCAAACGATGCGGCGGCTCACTATTGGCTTGGTGACGCGCGAAGTGAGCAGGGTGACACGGAAGGAGCGAACCGGGAGTGGAAGATGCTCGTCGATGAGGCGGGAGGAAGTGATCTGTCGAGGTATTATGCGGCTCTTGCGCTGGAGCGCTTAGGTCAACCTTCGGAAGCTCTGGATAGGCTGACGCGGTTGGCTGAGGGCCCGGAACATGGGCGCGTCGGCGGCCACAATTATTATGTTGCTGGATTGGCTGAACGCCATCTGGGCCGCGAATCACAAGCGACTGATTATTTCCGAAAAGCAGTCGCGATCGATCCATCTTTGTGGCAGGCGGAGGGTGATTTCGATAAGTAAGAGTGGGAGACGAGTTGCGCCCCAGGGGCAATCGATTAAGCGAGATGATCGATACATATAACTGGCAGTTCCACACATTGCGCTTGTGCGCGGGCCATTGCGGAAGATAGAATGACTTATTATGTCAGCGGTGCGCAAGAAAATGACAAAGACGGGAAAATCAGGCGCGATGACTTCGACTTTGCGCTGTTTTCAAGTGCTGGAACTCCTCGCGGAAGACCCGTTTGAGCTAAGCGTGTCAGACATTGCTGAATTGCTGTCGATGCCGAGGGCCTCGGCGCATCGCCTGTGCAAAACACTGGTCGAGGGCGGCTTTATCGAGACGGTTCCTGCCAGCAAGCGTTATAGCCTAACTCCCAAATCGCTATGGGTTGGGTCCGGCTATCTGCGTCATTCAAGCATTTACCGAGCTGCGTTTTTTCCAATGCAGTCTCTGGCTAAACAGATTCCAGGCACCGCTCAACTCGGCGTTCTGTCGGAAGGCAAGGTGCTGTTTATTCATTCGGTGGGATATCCGGGATCTACAGAGGCATTTGCGGATGTGGGCCTGAAGCGAGCGCTTCATGCAACGGCATCAGGCAAATTGTTCCTTGCGGAAATGCCTTTGGAGGAGGTTGAACAGTTGATGTCGCAAGGGGTAGAAAAATACACCGAGCGTACAACTGTATCGTTTGTCCAACTTAGGGAAGAGCTGAAGCAAATAGAAGCGAAGGGGTATGCTGTCAACGACGAGGAGCTTTTGCCTGGGTACCTTGCGTTGGCAGCGCCAGTGTTCGACTCTGGCGGTTATATGGTGGGAACAATCAGTATTACCGTACCATCGGACCATACGCATTTGGGTTACGATACACCTCACGCTACGGCCCTTTGTGAGGCGGCGCGGATGACATCGCTTCAGTTGGGCTATCATCCGCTCTCGCAGAGTATTCCATCCAGGCGGCTGAGACTCCAGGGCCAGTGATGACCGAGCAACGATGTTGATTGTTGTGCGCCTGGCGCGTGGATGAATATGTAGGTCGCTTATAACATGTACACCTTAACCGGACTTAATCCGCAAAATGGGAAGCCGATCGAGATCACTGTAACTGATGGGATCATCCATTCCATCGCTGCAAGTCGGCACGAGGACGACTATTGGCTTTCCGCTGGCTTCGTCGACTTGCAGGTCAATGGCTATTGCGGGTCCGACGCGAACATGGACGAACCCGACCCTCGGGCAATCATCGCCCTGACCGGGAAGATGATCGAGGTCGGCGTAACGACATACGTCCCCACGATCATCACGGCATCGGAACGAAAGATAATCGCCGCATTGCGCGCCATCGCAATGGCACGGCAGAGCAGCAATCTGGTGGCTGGGTGCGTCCCTTACGTTCATGTTGAGGGCCCGCACATCAGCCCGCTGGAAGGCTATCGCGGCGCACATCCGGTTGAGCACGTCCGTCCCCCTGACCTGGCCGAGTTTGAACGATGGATGCAGGCCTCGGACGGGCTCGTCGGCATGGTCACGCTCTCCCCTCACTTTGAAGAATCGGAAGAGTATATTCGCGGACTATCCTCGCGCGGCGTGCATGTTTCCATAGGACACACACATGCTTCTGCGCAGCAGATCCGCAAAGCGGTTGACGCCGGCGCGAGGCTCTCAACGCATCTGGGAAATGGAATCGCCGGGATGATTCCAAGGCATTCAAACCCCATTTGGTCACAATTGTCTGAGGATAGGTTGGCTGCAATGCTGATAGCGGATGGCCACCACTTACCCGCCGATACAATCAAAACAATGATCAAGGCCAAGGGGATTAACCGCTCTATCTTAGTCTCTGACTCGGTGGCACTGGCCGGAATGCCGGCGGGGGTGTACGAGACGCCAGTCGGAGGCAAGGTTGAGCTTCACCCCAACGGCCGCCTTAGCCTGTTTGGAACGGAGTTTCTGGCCGGTGCGGTCCTTGCTCAGAAGGATGGCGTTGCGCGCGCCATGGCGATGACAGGGATTTCGCTGGGAGAGAGCATCCGAATGGCGACCGAGAATCCAGGGCGATTCGCAGGCGGTGTTGGAATCATGCGGGTGGGCGCGCCGGCCGACCTGGTTCAGTTCCGCGTCGAGAGCGGAAGCAGCGGGCTGCGGATAGAGAGAATTCTCGTCAGAGGCAGGGAGTGGTCATAACTCGATCCACCTGGTCATCGCAGATCGATCTCTGCCATTTCCGCCTCTGAGTTATCACACGTTTTGAGCCGGCTCTTTCGATCGAACAATTCTTCAATCTCCTCGAGGCTCTTGCCTTTTGTTTCAGGTAAGAAGAATGCGCTGGTGATGAGATACAACATTGTGCATGCTGCCCAGAACAGGAACATCGCATAGAAACCGAAATTGCCTACCACGGGGAGAAAAACCGCGGCGATGATCGTGGATACGCCCTGGTTCACTAGCAAGGCGATACCCATGCCTGTCGATCGGATTCGAGTCGGCATCAACTCTGAGAGCGCTAGCCATACAACAACACCTGGCCCTAGAGAAAAGAAGGAAACGAACAGTCCAAGGCAGAGAGCGATCAGCCAGCCAGTCGCTTCGGTGGCGATAGGTCCGTAGAAGGCTCGCTTGATAGTGAGCGGCTTGTTTGCCTCTTTTCCCTGGGGAACAATGCTGAGGAATGGTGATTGGTCGGAACTTACCGCGGTGGCAACTCTATCTCCGTCGCCATAGGAATAAAGCACCGTAAGAGCCATCGGACGGGTAGCCGGCTTTAGGTGAAACATCGATGCACCAACCGGCACGATCAGCGAGTTTCCGAGCTGGCTCTGCTGAATTTCGGCACGCACATCGATGCGTCTCGATTCGAAGGAATAAAAAAGGAACGCGCTGGCCAGCAATGAGCAGATAATTCCGCCCGTGCCCACTTTCAGAAGGAAGGTGCGACCCTTGCGGTCGATCAATGCCGCAGCCACAATGGTGATCAGAAAGTGGATCAGCTTCACCGCGAAATCGCCAACGGTTGCGTGGGTTGGACTCATACCTGCCTGCTTGAGGATGACCACTAGAAAACCCAGGATGGAGTTAACGCCGGTTGCCTGAGTGCATGCCAGGACTACACACGCGAGGGCGAACGGAATCACGTACTTTCTTTGTAGAAGCGAATCGGGCGCGTCAATTGAAGCCGCGGGTCTCTCAGCGGCCAGCGATTCCATCTCATGCAATTGCGTTGCTGCCTCTTGCGGCGAACAGAGCCTGAGCAGGGAAGCCATGGCATCCGGTTTTCTTGCCTTGCGAAAAAGCCAGCGAGGCGATTCAACCAGCGGCAGCGTGCTCACGAAGAAAACAATGCCAGGGCCAATCATGGCCAGGAACATACTGCGCCACGCGTGGCTCTGTGCCGCTCTGATGAGTACCGGATTTCCAGCCGCGGAGACTATCGCCGCTTCGGCCTGGTGAGTGAAGAACCATCCTGTTGTTGAAGCTACGAGGACTCCGAAAGTGACCATGAGTTGGAAGATTGCCGTGCCCTTACCTCTTGAATCGGGACGAAGCGATTCTGCTAGGTAGAGTGGGACAACGACGGCTATCACTCCGCCGCTCATCCCCTGCAGAAGCCGCCCCGCCATCAGTATCGCGAACCCTTGAGATGCGACGATCAAACAAACGCTGGCAACGAACATCAGGCCGCTGACAATCATCATCTTTTTTCGCCCCAGCCAATCGGCAAGCAGACCGGCTATGAGCGAAGACACCATGCTACCGCCAAGCACTGCCGCCACAAGAACCGAAGTCTGTGCGACCGTCAGGCTGATGGTCTTGCCAAGATACAACAGCGCGGCGGCGATAATGCCGAGATCCACTCCATACAGGAGCCCTGCAAGGCCGGCAACAAAGAGAACAAAGCGGCCATAAGCCTCGGTGCTGAGTCTGGCGCCCATCGTTCATTGGCTCCCTATAAATGAACTCCGTCTGAACGCGACGGTCAAGGTTTTTCAGTGCGACGCGATTGGGCGACTAAAGGGTGAGGAGATCCCCCGGCTCTGCCGGGGTGGCAGTAGCAGTTTGACATTTACCGGAGTCCATCCAAGAAACTCCAGATGTGAGCCGACCAAAGCACACGTCAAGGAGAATCTGGATGGACCAATTGGAGAGTCTAAGCCACTCAGTATGGGAGTGCAAATACCACGTATCATTCATCCCCAAATGTCGCCGCAGGGTGTTGTATGAAAGCCTTCGGCAGCATTTGGGCGAGGTGTTCAAACGTCTGGCCGAGCAGAAAGAGAGCCGAGTTCTGGAAGGCCATCTGATGCCAGACCATGTGCATATGCTGCTTTCGATTCCGCCCAAGTACGCGGTGTCGGAAGTGGTGGGCTTCATCAAGGGCAAGAGCGCGATTCACCTAGCGCGAACGTACGGTGAGCACAAGCAGAATTTTGCAGGCCAGCACTTCTGGGCACGTGGCTACTTCGTGTCGACTGTGGGACGCGACGAGACGGCGATCCGCGAGTACATCCGCAACCAGGAAGTCGAGGACAAGCGGCTGGACCAGCTCAAGATGTGGAAGTAGCCACCGAAAGGTGGCCCCAATAACGTCGGGGCCGCGTTAGCGACCCCGCTCAAGCCGCTTTGAGCGGCTCACACCGTAAAGCCCCCGGCTCTGCCGGGGGATATTTACAACTCCGCGGGCAAGGGCGGCAGTGCGCTCGGCAAAGTCAGCAGCGCCGGTATCAAGAACGACGATGCGCACCCGCGATCGTGCCGCAATGGGCTTTCTGGTGACCATCACCACTTCCCGGCATTCCGGAATTGCTAGCAGCTCCGCGACCGCTGCGCCACCGACTTGCCCAGTACCACCGAGGATCATTGCGGCGAAATTCTGTTTCATAAAGAGGACCTATCTAAGCCCCAACCTATATGTTCGAAAATCTTGACCCCTCGCAACTAACACCTTCGCAGATCGATCGACAAATCGATTTCACCAGACAGGTCCTCTCAAAAAGTCTGCGCCACGGCTACCCGCGCGTTTCCACAACTCAATCTCCTCATCAATAACGCGGGCATTGGCCGGAAACGTAACCTGAACGACACTACGGGCCAGCTGGAGGACCTGGAGAAGGAAATCAAAACAAATTTGATCGGTCCCAATCAGATGATTCAGCAGTTTCTGCCCCAGTTAAAGCGCCAGCAAACGGCTGCAATCGTGAACGTCAGTTCGGGACTCGCGTTCGTTCCGCTGGCGGTGAAGCCGATTTACTGCGCGACCAAGGCTGCAGTGCACTCTTACACGCAGTCTCTTCGTGTGCAGTTGAAAAACTCGTCGGTCAAGGTCATCGAGCTTGCGCCGCCGGCGGTAAAGACCAATTTCAACAAGGGGCAGGAGGAATTGAATTCATCCTCTGCCATGGACGTGAACAAATTCGCCAAAGTCTCTATACGCGGCCTGGAGCGGGGCCAGGAAGAGATACTCCCGGGCTGGAGCCCGGTGGCACGCTTGATAGGGCGCGTGGCGCCTCACGCGGTCTTTATGAAGACCGAGGCTGAGCGAATGATCGCGGAAGGTGAAAAAGACGCAAAGCACATCCGGTGAGCCCGTGTTGTGGTCATTAAGGCCTGCCCGGCAACCTGGATAGTCTCAGCAGGAGGGCCCGGCGAGCTGTTGTACCGGCAGGAACTCGTAGGGCCTCCGGGCCGTTCGTTTAGATACTCCTAAAGGGCCAAGTTCCACGGTGTCGGACCCCGGCGTACCTCAACTGATGACTACAGCCCTTCCCGCATTTCCAGGGATGCCGCCAGGAAATGCGCATTGGCGATAATGCGCTCGTTGACAAGGCCACTGGCGAAAAGACGATGACATCGAAAGCTAGCGAACGCGAATGATCCGCCCGACGACGAATCCTTGTTGAGCACATTCCACATGGAGTTCCGGGAATTAGCTTGAGGGGCGCTTCCTATTATTCGTCGGAGGTGGTCCACAGAAGCCTGCGATGAGGCTTCTTATTCCCTTCGGCCTCGCACCTGTTCAGAGTTGGGCGCTCCGCCGCCAAACAGCCGGAGAGCTACCAACATTGCGCACAAAAACGCGTGTCAGATGACTCTGATCGGCGAACCCGCAAGAAGCCGCGACCTCGTTGAGTGGTATAGCACTCTCGTAGATGAGGCGCTGCGCCAAGGCAATTCGCCTGTTCAGCACCCAGCGATGGGGCGAAATGCCCAGGGCGGTCTTGAAGCCACGGGTGAGTGAACTCACTGATGTGGCGGACGCGTTTGCCACATCGGCAAGGCTGACATCCTGGCTTAGGTTCGCCTCAATGTATTCGAGAGCATGACGAAGTTGACGAGCGGTAAGGCCAAGCCTGTCGCTCGTAGCCCCTGTCGTGAAAGCGCCGTATGCTTCGGCAGTGTGGTCACGCACGGCAAGAAATATGGAATCCAGGTATAGGGCACTGACCTCGTGCGGTCGCTCCAGCGCAGGCAGCATCGCTTGCATCAAGTGCAGCATGACTGCGTCGTAGCGTGGCTCTTGCAGGTCGTAGCGAAAGTCAAGAAAGCTACTGCGGCGCTCCGCCGCAAAATCCCGAAAGCTGTTAATTGGCAGGAACACTTGCAAGGTGTCGAAAGGATCTCTGATGTCTGCACACCATGACCTGCGCATATCGTACAGAGCTAGTGCACCGGCTTCAGAAGCCGGTTTTCGCTTGTGATGACCGTCGCAAAACACGTTGATCGGTCTGAAGGGGCGGAGTTCCACCGACACGATGACCTGATCCGCCAGGGGCGTTTGTTCGAGCAAACCGAGATTCGGTTTGTCGTGCCGATACCGCGCAAAAAAGAGTGGTCGCTCCGAACGGTTTGAGACCGAGCGAACCTCCTCAAATTCGGGCCGATTTTCACTCACAAATCCGGGAACTTTAAATCGCTCTCGGACTGCGTCGCGGTTGGCGGTCATTTCTCCCTCCTCGGGAGGCCAGCTCTGTTTTGGATGATAAACGCCTCGTTCTTGCCTTCGCAACGCGACGAAGAGTGCTCCGAATGTCCTGGCAGTGCCCGGAATGTCCAAGACTGAGGAGCCGTGATCCCAGTACATATAGAACTTGAAATGAAACGAATCCTGATCATCGAATCTAGCCCGCGAGGAGCGGAGTCTGCGAGCCGTCAACTCACCGAAACATTGCGAGAGCGCCTAAGGTCTCTCTATCCGAACGCAAGTTTCGTCGAGCGCGACCTGGCAACAGACCCACTTCCTCATCTGGAATATCAAACTGTTAAGGGGATCTCTACCAAAGACAAGGCAGAGGCAGAGTCCCTAAAGGATGGACTCCGCCTTTCAGACGAGCTCTCGGAGGAACTGTTGTCCTCTGAGCTGCTCGTCATTGCCTCTCCCATGTGGAATTTTGGGCTGCCTTCTTCTTTGAAGGCGTGGATTGACCATATTGTGCGTGCTGGGAAGACGTTTAACTACGCGGGAGCGGGAGTCGAGGGGCTGGCCAAAGGGAAGAAAGCAATCCTGGTACTGGCGTCGGGCGGAGTTTTCTCGGAAGGGCCGTGGAAGTCTTGGGACACCGTGGAGCCTTACTTGCGCCTCATTCTGGGTTTCATCGGGATCGATGACGTGCAGACCGTGCGTGCGCAAGGCATGAACATACCGGGGCTCTCCGACAAAGCAATTCCCGATGGCGAAAAGTCAATCGAAGCCCTTGCACTCTAAAGGAGAGAATATGATCAACCACATCATCTTGACTGTGAGCGATGTCGAGCGCTCGCTGGTGTTCTACGACGCGGCACTGAGGCCCTTGAATATCAGATTCTTCCTTCCCTACAAAGGCGAAAGTGGTCATCCTGATCTGTGGGGAATCGGAGATGGAAAGAGAGCATGCTTCTGGCTCAAGCAAGGGAAGCCTGATCCTGGTTCGATCCATTGGGGCTTCGATGCCGAGAATAACGCTCAAGTCGATGAGTTTTATCAAGCTGCAATAGCTGCTGGAGCGACGGACAACATATCGCCGCGGGCACGACTGGAATACTATCCAGGGTATTACGCGGCCGATGTATTGGATCCGGACGGGTACTCATTCGAAGTGGTTCATAAGAGTTGATCAATCCTGCCAACCTTCTTCGAAATGATGGATTGGTTACCGGGAAACCGGCCCGTGTTCTGCGAGCCGCATACGCTGGGCTGGCATAGTCTCGAATGGCGACTTCAGTGGGAGATGCACGTTTCCAAATCAATTGTGCTCGAAACGCGCATTGCGATCATGCACGCTTCGAGGTCACCTTTAAGGTCGGGATCG
>Ga0302197_10001722_pt1 | contig 20722 bp, 19 predicted proteins | sample II_Bog_N2_1_FD_193526 | JGI IMG/M metagenome (GOLD analysis project Ga0302197, IMG submission 193526) | Peat permafrost microbial communities from Stordalen Mire near Abisko, Sweden - II_Bog_N2_1 | ecosystem: Environmental > Terrestrial > Soil > Wetlands > Peat | place: Sweden: Abisko...
GGCCTTGGCCATGGGATTGCCGCGCACGGCGCGAAAGATGCGCGGACACTCGCCACCGTGCTCCGGCGATTCGGCGGCCAGCATGGGACCCAGTTCATTCACCATCACCTGCCACGCGGTGTCGGTTGACTCGCCGGAGAAGAACGGCCGCTCGCCCGCGGTGCACTCGCCCCAGCCGGTCAATCCTTCGGACTGTATCTCGGCAAGTACGATTCTTCGGTTGCGGGTAACGCCAAAGCTGGTTTCAAACGGGCGCACCAGCGGCATGTGCAGTTCGCGCAGGATGATTGCATCAATTCTCATTCGTTCCTCGTGGTGAGTCCGACTTCAAGAAAGAGGGCCCAATTCATAGACACCATTGCCTTCGGCGTCGAGAGAGAAATCCAGTACCGCCAGACCCCGGGAAAAAGCCTTTTGAAACTTCTGTTGATTCTCTAACTGAACATCGAAAGCCCGTTGGCGGGTTGCTTCGCCAGCCTTCCACTTTGCAATGGAGGCCGGAACCAGAATGCGTTCTTCGATGGTGCGTGCGGCTGCCGGGCGCCGAGCATGGAGAGCCTCAACTCGCGGGGAATCCAGCTCCCATTCGGCTAAAAGCCGGTCGGTTGGAAGACCACCCTGCAGTCGAGATGAGGATACACCATAGAAATTCGCCCGGTATTCGCGGGATATAGCGCCCAGCCTGTGGATATTGAGAAAAGCGTTCTTGATTTCCAGCGGATCAAAGGTCCACTCCATGTGCCGGATGCCGCGCGAAAGCGCCTCACGCCGTTGCTCCCATTTGAGTTGCATGCCAAGGCCGCGATTGCGATGCGAAGGGCGAACCGCCAGCATGTGGGAGTGAATGTAAGGCTGAGGCCCTTGAGGAGTTGATTTCAGCCCTGGCAAAGACATGGCGAAACCGATGAGGGTTCCGCGCGTCTCTTGGGTCGGTTCATCGCTCCCTTGCTCCCTTGCTCCCTCGCTCCCTGTTTCAAAGGCGCCCATCACCTGGCCGCCGATTTTCTGCGCTAACAGAAAGGTCTTGCGCGGAATTGCGTCGCTCTCGTCGTAGCCCCAGGTCTCAATCTGGAGATCCACACACGCCTGCATCTCATCCATTCCGGAGCAGGAGCGAATTCGAATCATGGCTTGGCCTGCTCTTGAGGTTTAGATGCGGCAGCATCGGCTGCGAGCTTCCGCTTGGCCTGCGTCCACAGTGCTTCCAATTCGTTTGGCGACAGTTCCTCGATCGGCCGTGGCGAGGCCAGCTCCATCTCGCGAAAGCGCTGGCGGAAACGTAAATTGCAGTTGCGCAAGGCCATCTCCGCATCTACGCCGAGATGGCGGCCGAGGTTGACGACAGTAAACAGCAGGTCGCCCAGCTCGGCTTCGACAGCTGGTTTGCGGGCAGGATCGGCGGAAGCGGCTTCGGCTTCAAGTTCTGCCGTCTCTTCGGCGATTTTGGGAAGCAGTTCTCGCCAAGTCGGCCAGTCGAATCCGGATTTCTGCGCTTTGCTGCCAAGCTTCGCAGCTTCAGCCAGCGCCGGCATGGCGCGCTGTACAGAATCAAGCCGCGACAACTCCTTCGCTTTCTTGCTCCCTTGCTCCCTCGCTCCCTCGCTCCCTGCTTTTTCCGCGGCTTTAATCTCCTCCCAGTTGCGCAGGACGGCATCGGCCGAGCCTTCAACATTGGCGTCAACTTCGGCGCGATTGCCGGCGGCGCGCGCTGCCTCGTCGCCAAAAACATGGGGATGGCGGCGCACCAGCTTGCGATTCAGAGAGTCGAGCACGTCGGCGATGGTGAAATGGCCCTCGTTGGCGGCCATTTCCGCATAAAACAGCACCTGAAGCAGCAGGTCGCCGAGTTCTTCAGTGAGATGCGGGAAGTCACGGCGCTCGATGGCGTCAAAGACCTCGTAGGCCTCTTCCAGCGTGTATTTGCGGATGGAATCGAAGGATTGCTCGCGGTCCCAGGGGCAGCCGCCGGGGGCGCGGAGGCGGGCCATGATGGCCACAGACTGCTCAAACAACGAGGCCGCCCGCGCCGGGTCGGTGACGGTTTGCGGCGTGGAATTCTCTTGGCTGTTGTGAGCCGGCGGAAGGTCCATGCATTTCCAGTTTACCTTGCAGGGCGTGGCAGCAAGGTGATGCGCGTCTCAGGAGATCCCTTACTCGGACCGCATGTTAAGACCATGTGTCGGGCGTATATACTCGGTCTGCAATGATCGCGATTTATGTGACTGTTTTTGCGGGGGTTTTGGGGCTGGCGTTCGGGAGTTTTTTGAACGTTTGCGCCACACGATGGCCCGAAGAAGAGAGCGCTGCCAAAGGCCGCTCGCATTGCCGCAACTGCGGCCGCACCCTGGCATGGTGGGAAAACATACCCCTGGCAAGCTGGCTGGCATTACGCGGGCACTGCCGGACCTGCAAGGCGTGGATTGGCTGGCGGTATCCGCTGGCGGAACTGGCCGTGGGCGCGCTTTGGGCGTTTTCCACTTGGCACACCTTCCTTGAGGCCCCCGATCTCAGCACGGGGACTTTCACGTACAACGCGGCCACCGTCCTGGCAACCGGAATCGCCCGCATCGCCTTTCTGTGGATTCTGGTGGCACTGGCCGTGATGGACGCGGAAAACTTGTGGCTGCCCGATCGGCTCACAATACCGGGAGTTGCGTTGGGATTTGCATTGGCCTTCGCGCGCGGAGGGCTCTGTGCGTCGATGGCCTTCGGCGGCGGCTTCGACGAATGGCAACATTATGTAGCGCTTTGGGAGTTCTATTGGTTTATCGGGGCCGTCGCCTCCGCGGGAGGAGTTCTGGTAATTCGCCTGCTTTACATCATGATCCGCGGCCAGGAGGGGATCGGCATGGGCGACGTCAAACTGATGGCGATGATCGGCGGATGGCTCGGCGTCCGTTGTGCGGTGCTCACCTTCGCAATCGGCGTCATTCTCGGCACTCTCTTCGCGCTGGTGACACTCGTTCCACCATCGGCACGCGCAGGCAATCAAAGCTGGAGACAGCAGAAGCTTCCTTTCGGAACGTTCCTTTGCATTGGCGCGGCAGTGTGCGCCTTCTGGGGCGTGCCCCTGGCCGCTGCCTATCTGAGTTGGGCTGGGTTCTGACGGGATTCCGGCAGTTTACTGCGGGGGCGTAGAGGACGGCGTGGCCGGCGGCTTGGCGTTGGCGAGGGCAGGATCCGCAAGAGTCTTGCGCGCCTCTTTGGCGTGGCGGCTGCCAGGATCGTAGTCCATCACCTTCTGGTAATTCGCGCGGGCATCGGCAAAGTTGCCAAGGTGACGCTCGGCTTCGGCCAGGCCCCAGTACACATCGGGATTATCAGGGTCGAGCACCAGCGCGGACTGGAAGCGCGATAGCGCAGCCTTCCAATCCTTGCGGTCGAGATAATAGCCACCGACGCTCTCGTCCTCGGCCGCAGTTTCATGATGCTCGGGCACGGTCTGCTCGCCTTTGCGATGGTGCTTTCCCGGTTGCACATCGTCGTCAGCGGGAGGCAGCAGGCCGCTCATCCCCGCCAGGCTGGAAGAGCCGGAACTCTGCTGCTGATTCTCCGCCGCAACTCCTGCGTCTTCTGGACTACGCACCGGATCAACGTCGTCGGCAGGCATGGGGATGCCGCCGGACCGGGTTTCGTCGCTGTCCCCCGGTAGGGTGCCGGGCGAGTTACTCGTCGGCATCACGGGAATGCCGCTGGTGTCTTCGGGAAACGGATTCTGCTCGGTTTGCTTCTGCGTGTGAGCGGGAGTTTGTGCGCCAGGAGGATTCTCAGAACCGGCAGCGGGCTGACTCTGGCCTGAACCGGTGGCATTGCCGGCGCCCTGGGATTGCGCGCGAAGCCGCGCCCCTGCGGCTACAAGGCTCGCCAGAACCAGCGCAGTGGAAAATGCCGCCCTCATTTCGAAACCCCTCGCCTGCCCTTTTCCCTTTGACGCGAACTGCACTCCGCCGGCATCGATATCGCCATCCTCGGAAAGTCCGCGTCCTTTAGAAAGGATCGCACACTTGCGCATGGCCTTTCATCCCGCCTTTGCTCCTGGAGTCGTGCTGGTCGTCTCTCTTTTTTGACTCCGCGTCCTTCCGTTCGTCATGAGTTGCCGGTTTCGCACTCACGCCTAAGGACTTTCACGACTCAATTTTCCACGCGCCGCTTCCCTGCCCCGGAACGATAGAATCGGAACGATGCTACCTCCGAGGGCTGCTTGCCCTCCGGCAGCCGCTTGAGGAGTTCTGTTCGCATGGGTTATCAGGTTCTGGCTCGCAAATACCGGCCGCAGCGCTTTGCCGACGTAGCCGGCCAGGACCACGTTACGCGCACACTGATGAACGCGCTGGAGCAGAACCGCATCGCGCACGGGTACATTTTCTCCGGGCATCGCGGCATTGGAAAAACCACCATCGCGCGCATTCTGGCCATGGCTTTGAACTGCCGAACCACGATCGGCTCGGCCGAGCGGCCCACTCCGGAGCCATGCGGCGTGTGTGAGGCCTGCACCGAGATTCGCCAGGGCAACGCGGTGGACGTGATCGAGATTGACGCCGCTACCAATCGCGGCATCGACGAGATTCGCGAGCTGCGCGACGCGGCGCGTTACGCTCCGTCACGCGACCGGTACAAGGTGTACATCCTCGACGAGGCGCACCAGATCACTGAGGCTGCGTTTAACGCGCTGCTGAAGACGCTGGAAGAACCGCCGGCGCACGTCATTTTTATGATGGCGACGACGGAGCCCGAGAACATTCCGCAGACCATCCGCTCGCGTTGCCAGCACTTCAGCTTTCACGCGGTAAAGTTCAACGACATTCTGGCGCAGTTGAAGATGATTGCTGCGGAGGAAAAGGTTGCAGCCGACGAGGAAGCGCTGGCGCTCTTGGCCGAAGCCGGCGACGGGTCGATGCGCGACGCGCTCTCCATCATGGACCAGGCGATTGCGTCGGCTCCGCTGGAAATCGTCCAGGGAGAGAGCGGGGGGGAGAGCCGGGCGAAGCTTTCGAACGAGCAGATTCGCGAGTTGATGGGATCGGTGCCGAGCACAGTGTTTGAAAGACTGCTCGAAGCCGTGGCCGCTGCCGAGAGCGCTCCGCTGATGGAGCAACTAAACATTTTGCTGAATGCAGGGCATAGCCCGCTGTCGTTAGCGCGGCAGATGGTGCGCTACCTGCGCAATACGCTCATGGCTAAACTGGGCGGCGAGCAGACGCAGTTGCTCGAGATCTCCGCGGACGAGCGGGCGCGCGCGGCGCGTACCGCGCTGCTTTTCAGCGAAGAGGAACTTACGCGCAACTTGCAAATTGTGCTGCGCACCTTCGACGATTTGAATTACCGCCAGGAACAGCGTTTCCACCTGGAGCTGGGACTGCTCAAGCTGATCCACGCACAGCGGCTGCTGCCGATCGAGGAACTGCTGAGCGGAGTGGCTGGGGCGGCCGGCGCGAGAACCGCGAGCAGCGCTCCTCGCGCGAGCGCCAGCGTGGCACGGGCCGCAGTTTCAACAACCGCGCCGGCGCGAGAACCGAGTGGCTGGAATCGAGCGCCGTCCCCGAATCAGATCGCCGGGCCGGGAAGCGGCGCCGTCATGAGTAGATCGGCCGCGGCAGTCGAGTCCGCGGTGCCGGGGACCACGGTCGCGCGCGCGCTTTCACCCTTCCCTGTCGCCGGCGCGCAAGCAGCGGGAAATGGATCGTCTGAGCCACTCACCGAGGGCGCGCTCGCCAAAGCGCCTGAAGCCGCCCGAGCGACGAACAGTGCGTTGAGCGTTGAATCGATTCGCCAGGATATTGTCTCCGCGCTGGCCACCGCCGGGCACGGCTCAGCAGCGACGCTACTGGGCAACGGCGCGTGGCGGCTGGAGATCTCGAGCGTGCAAGTCTCCGTGCCGGGGATGGGCAAGAAGATGCTCAGCCTGACGGTGAATGCCGCCGCGGAGAAGATTGTGCGCCAGGAACTTCAGCGGCTGGGCGCGCCGACGCGTTTTGTCGTGTCGGCCGGCGAGGGATCGGCTCCAGCCGTGGTTGCGGCGCCCGTTGCTCTGGTGGGCAGCGTGCAGGAGACGGCGCTGGCAAATCCGCTGGTCAAGCATGCGCAGGAGATTTTCAAGGCCGAGGTCCGCAGTGTGGTCGATCTGCGGCAGAAGTAACGGGCCTCTGAGGAGAAAACAACGAAAATGATCAATCCGCTCAAAATTTCGGAGATGCTTTCGAAAGCCGGCGAAATGCAGGAGCAGATGCAGCGGAAGCTGGGCGAGACCGTGGTGGAGGCTTCGAGCGGAGGCGGCGCGGTGACCGCGACCATGAACGGCAAGAAGGAACTGCTCAAAATCCGCATCGATCCTTCGGCAGTGATGAGCCTGAGCGGCAGCCAACCCGATGTGGAGATGCTGGAAGATTTGATTGTTGGCGCGGTGAACGAAGCTGGGCGCAAGGCCGACGAGGCCATCAAGTCGAGCGTGCAGGGCATGCTCGGCGGATTGAAGATTCCGGGACTCGGCTCATGAAGTTTTGAAAGGTGATTATTGTGTCACGCTATGCCGAGCCGATGGCCCGGCTCATTGAGGAACTAAAAAAACTGCCCGGCGTGGGCACCAAGAGCGCACAGCGCTACGCCTTCCATATTCTGCGCTCGAGCGACGAGGACGCGGCGGCTCTGGCCGACGCCGTGCGCGGATTGAAAGCCAGCCTGCGCCTCTGCTCCATTTGCAACAACGTTACGGACGTCGATCCCTGCGCCTACTGCGCAAGCTCCGTGCGCAATCAGCGGCTGGTTTGCGTGGTGGAAGAACCTACAAATATCGAGGCCGTGGAGCGGACGCAAATGTATCAGGGCGTCTATCACGTGCTGCATGGAACGCTGTCGCCGCTACACGGCGTGGGGCCCGACCAGTTGCGCGCGAAAACTCTGATTGCCCGCATCGAGCGTGGCGAAGTGGACGAGGTGATTCTCGCCACCAGCCCCACGCTCGAAGGCGAAGCTACGGCGAGTTGGCTGGCGGGCGCGATGCGCGGATTTTCGGTGAAGATCACACGGATAGCGACAGGCGTGCCTGCCGGAAGCGACATTGAATACGCCGATGAGGTGACGATGGCGCGGGCGATCGACGGCCGGCGCGAAATCTAAGTCGGCCCGCTCCCTCATGTGCGCAAGAAGAAATGCGGGACGGTCGATTGGCTCATCCCGCAGAAGAGTGGCTTGGGAAGCCGCTTTGCTAAAAGTTATTTCGAAATCTGATCGAGCGCGAGGTTCAGCTCCAAAACATTCACACGCGGCTCGCCGAGAAAGCCGAGCTGCCGCGAGGTGGTGTGATCCGCGACGAGTTTCCGCAGGCGATCCTGATCGATGCCGCGCGCCTGGGCAACACGCGCCACCTGGTAGTACGCATTGTCGGGCGTGATGTCGGGGTCGAGGCCCGAGCCCGATGTGGTGACCATGTCGATGGGCACGGGCTTGCCCTGGTTCTGCGCGGCCAGCTTGTCAATGTCGCCCTGAATGCGCGTGACCAGCGTCTTATTCGACTGGGCCAGATTAGTGCCGCCGGAGGCTGTAGCGTCATAGCCGTTGCCCGCAGCCGAGGGACGCGGATGGAAGTACTTGTCCGACGTGAAACTCTGCGCGATCAGCTCCGAGCCAATCACCGTGCCATCGTTGAGCACAATGAGGCTGCCCGCAGCCTGATGGTGAAAGAGGACGGTGGCGAGTCCTGTCATCAGCAGCGGATATCCCAGGCCGAACAGGACCGCGGTGACGAGCGTGAAGAGAATCGATGTCTTCCAAACCGAATGCACTTTAGATCTCCTCGAAACCTTTTGAGCAGGGGCTAAAGCCCCCGGTCATTCTTTGCTGCGTGTGCGGCACGACTAAAGTCGTGCCCTTTCAAGAAAACGTCCCTAGCGGCAGACTGAAGTCATGCCCTGATACAAAACGCCTATGCCAGGTGCAGCGCAACCAGGCACACATCGATGGCCTTGATGCCGATAAACGGAATAATGATGCCGCCCACGCCGTAGATCAGCAGGTTGTTGCGCAGCAGGACGTCGGCAGCCTTGGGTTCGTACTTCACGCCCTTTAGCGCCAGCGGGATCAGCGCCACAATAATCATCGCGTTGAAAATGACCGCCGACAAAATTGCCGATTGCGGCGAGTGCAGTCGCATAATGTTGAGCGCGCCCAGCACCGGGAACACGCCCAGGAACATGGCAGGGATGATGGCGAAGTACTTGGCCACATCGTTGGCGATGGAGAACGTAGTCAACGCGCCGCGCGTCATCAGAAGCTGCTTGCCGATCTCCACAATTTCTATAAGCTTGGTGGGATTGGAATCGAGATCGACCATGTTGCCGGCTTCTTTTGCCGCCTGGGTGCCGGAGTTCATGGCCACGCCTACGTCGGCCTGGGCCAGCGCGGGTGCGTCGTTGGTGCCGTCGCCGGTCATAGCCACCAGCTTGCCCTTGGCCTGCTCGCGCTTGATCAGGTCCATCTTGTCCTTGGGCTTGGCTTCGGCAAGGAAGTCGTCTACGCCGGCTTCGCGCGCGATCACGGCCGCGGTCAACGGGTTATCGCCAGTGATCATGATGGTGCGGATGCCCATGGCGCGTAGGCGCGCAAGGCGCTCCTTAAGGCCGCCCTTGACGACATCTTTCAAATAAATGACGCCGAGGGCGGAGGAATTTTCTGCGACCACGAGAGGCGTACCGCCCAGGCGCGCGATCTCTTCCACGCTCTCGCGAACTTTTTGCGGGAGAGACGAACCCTGCTCCTCAAGGAAGCGTGCGATGGCGTCGACCGAGCCCTTGCGAATGCGCGTGCCCGGCAGATTGACGCCGCTCATGCGGGTTTGCGCGGTGAAGGGCACGAACTCGGCGTGAATGCCGCCGAGATCACGACCGCGCAGGTTGTACTTTTCCTTAGCCAGCACAACAATTGACCGGCCTTCGGGCGTTTCGTCGGAGAGCGAAGCCAGTTGCGCCGCGTTGGCCAGCCGCTCCTGGCTCACGTCGGGTGCGGTCATGAACTCCACAGCCTGGCGATTGCCGAGGGTGATGGTTCCGGTCTTGTCGAGCAGCAGCGTGTTCACGTCGCCTGCGGCTTCCACGGCGCGTCCGCTCATGGCCAGCACGTTGTATTGCACCAGACGGTCCATGCCCGCAATGCCGATAGCCGAAAGCAATCCGCCAATGGTGGTGGGAATGAGGCACACCAGCAGCGAGACCAGCACGAAAACAGTCTGCGGCGCGTTGGAGTAGATGGCGAACGGCTGTAGCGTGACCACGGCCAGCAGGAAGATGATGGTGAGGCCGGAGAGCAGAATGCTGAGCGCGATCTCATTGGGCGTCTTCTGGCGTGTGGCGCCTTCGACGAGCGCGATCATGCGATCGAGAAAAGTTTCGCCGGGATTGGAAGTGATCTTCACCTTGATCCAGTCCGACAAAACTTTCGTTCCGCCGGTGACGGCCGAGCGGTCGCCGCCGGCTTCGCGGATGACGGGAGCCGACTCGCCTGTAATTGCGGACTCATCCACCGACGCCACGCCTTCAATCACTTCGCCGTCGCCCGCGATGTAGCTCCCCGCCGCAACGTAAATCACGTCTCCGGCGCGGAGCGAACCGCTCACCACTTCTTCAAAGCTGCCGTCGGCCTTATAGCGCTTGGCAATGGTCTCGCCCTTGGCCTTGCGCAGCGTGTCGGCCTGCGCCTTGCCGCGGCCTTCAGCCATGGCTTCAGCAAAGTTGGCGAACAACACCGTGAACCACAGCCAGAGAGTGATCTGAAGGTTGAAGCCAAAGCGATGAAAACCATGGAGAGCGTCGACAATCAACAGCGCCGTGGTGAGCACGCTGCCTACCTCGACCACGAACATCACCGGGTTCTTCACCATCCAGCGTGGATCGAGCTTGCGCACGCTGTCCAGCGTCGCCTGGGCCATGATCTGCGTATTCCAAAGACTCGTTTTTTCAAGCATGTCAGTCCGTTTCGTAAAGCCGATGTTTGAGATGTTCCGTTGGCTTTTCGCTAAGAGCTAAAAGCTACCGAATCATCGCTCAAAAAAGCGTTCCAGGGTGCGTGTGCAGCAACAAGTGTTCCAGGATCGGTCCCAGGCTCAACGCCGGGAAGAATGTGAGTGCGCCGATGATCAAAACCACGCCGATGAGCAACACGGTAAACAACGGAGTGTTGACCGGGAATGTGCCGGAGGACGGGGGCACGCTCTTCTTCAGCGCCAGATTGCCGGCCAGGGCCAGCGCCGGAATCATCATGAGGAATCTACCGATGAGCATGTCGAACGACATCGCGATGTTGTACCACCAGTTGGTTCCCAGGCCCGCGAAGGCCGATCCGTTGTTCCCCGCGCCCGAAACAAACGAGTACAAAACCTCGCTAAAGCCGTGCGGGCCGGGGTTGGCCATTGCCGACTGACCGACCGGCAGCAGCACAAAGATGGCCGCAAAAGTGAGGATGATGAACGGGAAGATGAGCGCATAAAGCATGGCCATCTTCACGTCGTAGGATTCGATCTTCTTGCCCAGGTACTCCGGCGTGCGGCCGACCATCAGTCCGGCAATGAAAACCGCGATCACTATGTAAATCAGCATGCCGTACATGCCAGAACCCACGCCGCCAAAGACCACCTCGCCGAGCATGATGTTGGCGAGCGGGATCATGCCGCCCAGTGGCGTAAAGCTGTCGTGCATACCGTTGACGGCCCCGCAACTGGCATCGGTAGTAACGGTGGCGAAGAGCGTGCTCTCGGCAATGCCGTTGCGCACTTCCTTGCCCTCCATGTTGCCGCCGGGCGCGGTTGCCGTGCGTGCCTGTTCAGCATTGTGAATCATGGGATGCGGTTGGGACTCAGCCCAATAGCACACGAGGAAGCCGGCAGCAAAAAGCACATACATTGCGGCAAAGACGGCCCAGCCGTGGCCTCGCGAGCCAGTCATCTGCCCGAGCGTGTACGTGAGGCCCGCGCCGATGACGAAGATCGAAAGGATCTGAAAGAAGTTCGAAAGCGGAGTTGGGTTCTCATAAGGATGGGCGCTGTTGGCATTGAAGAATCCACCGCCGTTTGTGCCCAGCATTTTGATGGCTTCCTGCGAAGCTACCGGCCCCTGGCCGATGGTCTGCGAAGCTCCTTCGACGGTGTGCACGGTGGTGTAGGGATGGAGATTCTGAGGAACTCCCTGCCAAACCAGAAGCAGTGCGTAAACAATGCAAGCCGGCGCGAGGATATAGAGCAACGTCCGTGTCATGTCGACCCAGAAGTTACCGATGGTGCTCGACTGCGTGCGCTTGATGCCGCGGATGAGCGCCACAGCAACCACAATGCCTGCGGCAGCCGACCAGAAGTTGTGCGTCGCCAAGCCGGCCATCTGCGTTAGATAGCTCATTGTGCTTTCGGGCGCGTAGAACTGCCAGTTGGTGTTGGTCGTGAAGCTCGCCGCGGTATTCCAGGCGAGGTCGGGTCCCACGGCAGCGAGGTGCTGCGGATTGGCCCAACCCTGAACGAATCCCTGCAAGCGCTCAATCGCGTAGGTGAGCACAAGCGAAGCGGCGGAGAATCCCAGCATGGCAAAGGTGTACTCGCGCCAGTTCATCTCTTTGTCTGCGCGGACGCCGCAGAGCTTGTAGATGATCCGTTCGAAAGGTCGAAGCACCGGGTCAAGCCAGGTGCGCTCGCCCTCCAGTACGCGCGTCAGGTAGATGCCGACGGGGCGAACGGTGGCAAGCAGAACGACAGAGTAGATGGCGAATTGCAGCCAGCCATTTACGGACATATCAGAATTTCTCCGGGAAAAGCAGAGCGATGGTGAGATACACCATGAGAAGAATCGAAAGAACCAGTCCGGTCGCCGAAATCCAATCCATGTGCATGGGCTACCTCAACTTTTCGCACGCCTTGACGTAAAGAAACGCCAGGGCAAAGAAAATGGCGGTGAAAAGCAGCATGACTGCGTCTTGCATGCAACATCTCCGGTTCTGCCGCTGCAACCGGGCTCAGGGATTCGCGTCGCGATCCTGCCCTGGTCTCGCCAAACGGCCGACTTGAAATTTATTCTGACTTCTTAGAGATTCGGGTACCGTAAAGAATTTCTAAATAAACCGTAAAGATGGGAGCCGCGCGGCTCTAAGCTCTGGAGAATCAGTGATCGCGAAGCGCTCTTTGGCTATCCTGGTAATGACGCGCGGCGTGCGCCCGCCTACTCTTCGTTGCCGGTCCAGCCCTCGGGAATGAAGCGGTAACCCACCCAGGGCTCGGTCTGAATGTATTGGCGGCCGGTCTCGGTTTCGAGCTTTTTTCGTAATTGCCCGACAAAAACTCTCAGGTACTCGGGCTGGTGGGCCGATTGCGCACCCCAAACGGCAGTCAGAAGGGCGCGGTGCGTCAACACCTTGCCGGCACTGCGCGCAAGATGCAGCAGCAGGTCGAACTCTTTGGGGGTGAGATGAATCGGTTTGCCCTGCACGGTGATGGTGTGCGCCTGGGAGTCCACCACAAAATCGCCCACCTCGAGGGCGGCCGTGGTGCGCTCGGGAGCGCGCCGCAGATGCGCCCGCACCCGCGCCAGCAGCTCCTGAATGCTGAAGGGCTTGGTGACATAGTCGTCGGCTCCGGCATCGAGCGCCTCCACCTTCGACCGCTCGTGCTCGCGAACCGACAGCACAAGGACCGGCGTGGAGCCCCGCGTGCGAATCATGCGGCAGACTTCTACACCGCTCATCCCCGGCATCATCAGATCGGTAATTACCAGGTCGGGCGCCCAGTCGCGGAAGACGCGCAAACCCTCTTCGGGATCGTTGGCTGTGCGCACGTCGTAACCCTGCGCAGAGAGCGCGGCGCGCAGTACCCGTGTAATCTGCGATTCGTCGTCGATTACCAGAATTCGTCCAGGCATGGTCTTTCTTCTTCCCACCGAAGCTTACATCATTGCGGCCTGCCGTTTCCCAAAGCGCGAAAGCCAATTATGATTCCGAAGGGGAAGTCGATGCGCATCCGCGCCTATTCCGGGCACATTCTTCGCTGGTCACTGGCCACCGCCGCGGCCATGTTCACCACGCTTATGCTGGCCTGGCTGGGCGCCAATTCCACCACCGCGGGAATGGTCTTCCTGGTGCTGGTGGTATGGTCGGCGAGCCAGGCGGGAATCATTCTCTCGCTCTACATGGCAGCTCTGTGCGCGGTCTTCTTCGACTATTATTTTCTGCCGCCCCTCCACACTTTTCGACTGGTTGGCGCACAGGCCTGGGTGGCGATGATTTCCTTCGCTCTGAGCTGCATCGTTGTGAGCCGGTTGGCTGAGCGGGCGCGGAGAGAGGCCATGCAGGCCGTGCAGCGGCAGGCGGATGTGGGACGGCTCTACGCCCTCAGCCAGGAGATGATGCTTTTTGAGGATGCCGATAAGCTCATCCGCGACCTGCCGGGGCTGATCGAACGCATCTTTGCGCTCGATGGCGTCATTCTGTACGTTTGCGAGCAGGACCGTTTCTACTCTTCGACCGGAGAAGCGACCGCCAGCATCCGTGCGCACATGCAGGCTTTGACGGAAGGTTTGAGCCCTACTCTGGTTCCGCTGGCCGGCTACCATTCCACATCGCTGATGCTGGGAATGAGATCAATGGGCGCGCTGGCCTGGCGGCCCGAGACACTTTCGCGCGAAGTCTCCGCGGCCATCGGCGCGCAGGTCGCGATTGCAGTGGCGCGTTCTATTGCCATTGAGACCACGGCCCGCGTGGAGGCGACCCGCGAAGGCGAGCGGCTGCGCACGGCGCTCATCGATTCCCTCACCCACGAATTAAGAACGCCGCTGACCTCGATCCGCGCCGCTTCCACCACCCTCTTGGAAGGGGATGGCCTGGATGAGGCCGCACGCCTGGATATGGCGCACATCATCGACGAAGAAGCGGCGCGGCTCGATCTGCTGATCGGCGAGGCCGTGGAAATGGCCGAGATCGACGCCAACGTGGTGAAGGTGAAGATGTCTCCGCAGAATCCCCGTGCGCTGCTCGACCAGGCTGTGGAGGAGTCGCGAAAAATTTTGGCCTCGCACAAAGTAAGCATCGTTGTGGAGGGCGACAACCACGCGAGTGAGGGAGAGTCGGCTTGGATCGATCCGCACCTGCTGGGCCGGGTTCTGCGCCACCTGCTTGAAAACGTGGCCAGCCACACGCCGCCTGGCAGCCGCGTAAAGCTGAGCAGCGCCCGCAACGGCGATCGGCTGGAGTTTTGCGTGGAGGATAACGGCCCTGGCATCGACGCCCTCGACCTGCCGCTGATCTTTGAGAAGTTCTACAGGGGAAAGCACCGCACTGGCAGGCGCAAAGGGTCGGGCATGGGCCTGGCCATTACGCGCGCCATCCTAAGCGCCCACGGCGGAGGCATCGAAGCGAGCAATGTTCCCGGTGGCGGCGCGCGCTTCCGATTCTGGGTGCCGCTGATTGAGAGAGAGCCGAGCCGGCAGTGAGTGGCCTTACGATGGATGGCTATCTCCGAAAATCAGCTATCGTCGCGATCGACGGATTTGGCGTGCCCGTCCAACGGAAGCAGAATGTGCGCCCTTTGCGAACGTGAGCCACGAGCGCCGGGCGGAAACAAGCAAGACAAACGCCTCCGGCATGGCGAACGCTGGGATAGACAAGCCCGATAGATCCAGCCAGTAGCAGCGTCTGGCCCAGCGCTTGCGAAAACTCGTAGCTGTCCGGATCGAGCGCTCGTGCGAATTTCTGGGTGGTACGGAGATCGTGAAATTCACCGCGAAAATCGGCCAGGTATTCGTCGTAGGTGATCTCATCCTTGAACCTGCCAACTTCTGAAAGCCCAATGGTCGCGTGATACGCCACTTCAGCCTGGGCCGTGTGGATGCTTCTCGCCGCGTACCAGACTCCGCGGAATGGGCCGCTGAAGCGCGCCCCTGCCGGATGCGCGTGAGTGAAGGCGGCATTGATAACGCTGGCATAAGGGACATTGATCACGAGCTCTTGGGGGCTGATTCCCGGCAACAAGCCATGTTCCGCCTCGAGCCGTTCGTTCGTGCGGCCCTCAATCTGAAAAATCTCTTCCAGAATCTCGTCGTCGGGCGCCAACCGGGCGAGCACGCTCTCTTCCTTCGGGCTGTAACGCGATGGAATCAGCCGATGCGTGTCTTTGAACGCAATGGCAGAAAGAAGCGGGAGAGCGTTTGCCCTCCCGCTTTGCCGCCTCGCGATATAGAATCGCGGCACGGCCTACGCTCCGCCACGCCGGGCGTCGAGCAGACGGCGCACGTTTTGCATGGCCGGCAAGCCGCCATCGATCATGTACCGCAAAGGAGTCTTTCCGCCAAACATGGCGTTGCTGTTGGGTAGTTGCACCCAGTCGTCGGCCAGTTCCTGGCCGTGCAGAATATTGATCGCTTTGAAAATTCCGAGAAGGTACGAGACGCGAAACATCCGGTCCACATCGAGCACCTTGCCCTTGGGATTCTTCTTCAACTCGTAGAAGGGGCCATTCGAAATGCCGCCTAGGAGCGTCCTGGCATCCTCATCGCGGACTTTCCAGATCTCCATCATCTTGAAAAATCCGATCAGGGCAGAGCCGCTAAGGCGCTTGCGCTCTTCTGCCGAATTGAAATCGACAAGCGGCTCAGGGGTGTAGCGGGTTTGCGGATAGCTGAGAGCGTATGCCATGCAAGCAACCTCCCAATAAGGAGATTATATACTCCTGATCCGGATTGTAAAGTCCTTCCGCCGAGAGCGACAGGCGCTGATCGGCCTCGCCGCACGCGACGAGCACACGCCCCTCCTTTGGCTATTGCGGCTCTTGGCTCCAATCGCACACGATCTCACGGCGCTTCTCGGAGCTCTCCACAGCCCATTCGAGCAGGCGCGCCACGCGCCAACCGTCCACACCTGTAACCGGAGCCGGGGCCTTGCCCAGCAGCGCATCGCGAATGCCCGCGTAGTAAAGCCGGTAGTCGCCGGTGACTGCCGGAACGGGACGGCTGACTGAGCCGCCGTCGATGTCCACGTACAACAGGCCCCACACCGACGAGGGTTCCTGGCCCCATGCGGCATCGGTAATGCGCGTGATCTTTGTGAGCGCAGCTTCCTGCGGATCCACGCCTTTCTTTATGTACCCGCCGCGGGTCCCGCGCAGGCGATAGCGGGGGCCGGCTTTAAGTGAGAGCAAATTGGAGGCGACCGTGACGATTAGACTCGGATAGCGCAAGCGGATGGTAAAGGAATCGTTGGGTCCTGCTCCATCTCTTTCGCGCAGCACTTCGGCGCTGACCGACTCGGGAAGGCCGAAGAGCGCCAACGGCTGATCGACGAGGTGCGGGCCGAGGTCCTGCAACATGCCGCCGGAATCAACCCCTTCTTTCCACAGCCGCTCCGTCATCCGAGCCGGACGCCAGCGGTCAAAGCGGGATTCGAGAGCCACCAGGCGGCCCAGCGCGCCTTCATGCAATAGATTCTGAACCGTCAGGAAGTCGCTGTCCCAACGGCGGTTATGAAATGGCGCAAGCAGCACTTTGTGCTTTTGCGCGAGGCCGATTAACTCCGCGGCTTCAGCCGAGGTCAGCGTCATCGGCTTATCGACGACGACGTTCTTTCCCGCGCCAAGGATCTCTTTGGCGAGCGCGTAATGCGTATCGTTCGGAGTGGCGACAACGAAAAGTCCGAGAGATTTGTCGGCCAGCATGGCTTCGAGCGAGCGGTACACAGTGATGCCGGGATAGCGCTCGGCGGCCTTGTTGGTGCTGCGCTCCATCACCGCGGCCAGTTCCAGCCCATCCACCGACGAAAGCAGCGGAGCGTGAAATACGCGACCCGCCATGCCAAAACCCACCAAACCTGCGCGAATCATGGAACACTTCCCTTCCAACTAGCTCCGCTGTTCTTATCTAGCCATCGAGTTTAAACCGGGTCTCTGCCAGATGGTAGAGCCGCCGCCAGACCAGGCGGTTCATGGTGACCACCATGAGCGAGATGAAGATGGTGGCCAGCAGCAGCATGGAGAAACGGCCGCTGTCGGTGGCTGCGTCAATTTGTGCGCCCAGGCCGATGGTCGAAAGCGTCTGTCCCTTCACGTGCGAGTATTCGGCCATGACCGAAGCGTTCCACGCGCCGCCGGAGGCTGTGACCATGCCGGTGATGAGGTAAGGAAAGATGCCGGGAAGGATGAGCTTGACCCAGCGCTGCCATCGCGTGAAGCGATAGAGCGAGGCCACTTCGCGCAGGTCCGAGGGGATGGACATGGCGCCGGCGATTACGTTGAAGAGGATGTACCACTGCGTGCCCAACAACATCAGTGCAACGGCCCCGATGCCCAGGCCGCCTCCGATTCTGACCAGCCCCATCAGCAGAATCGGGAAGAACGCCGTCGCCGGCACCGAAGCCAGGATCTGTGCGATGGGCTGCACGACGCGTGCGAGTTTGGGATTGAGGCCGATGGCCACGCCGACGGGAATCGTCCACGCGGCAGAGAGCAGTAGCGCAACGTTTACGCGCAAAAAGGTTGCACCCGCGCCCTCAAGCAACAGGCGCAAGTCGGCCCACGTGACGTCCCTGAGCATGAGCACGGCCTGCGCCGCGGCCCAGCAAACGGCTATCGCGCCCGCCAATGCCAACGCCCACAGAAGCGGAGAAACTTTGCCGGACTTCGTTTCGTCGAGAGGCTTTACCACGCGGCATTCCTTGCTTTGCGCGAGACGCCGGCAGACCGGCTCCTCCACACTGTTCCAGATGCGGCCGGGAAGGGTCTGACAGATTTTAGAGCGGCGAAGAAGTTCAAGAATCGGCGATTTGACCTGGTCGGCGGATTCCACCTGCTCGAATTTAAATTTGTCGCTCCAGGCGATGAGCGGACGCCACACCAACTGATCGGTGGCAACGACAATCAGAATCACGGTTACGATGCCGGCGAGCAATGCGCGTACATCGCCTGCGTAGGTTGCGGTTTGGATGTAGCTGCCCAGGCCGGGGAGCTGGAAGTTGCGATCGCCCATGGTGAAGGTTTCGCAAAAGATGAGCGCGAACCAGCCACCGGCCACGGAGACGATCGAGTTCCACACCAGGCCGATGGTGGAAAAGGGCATTTCGAGCTGCCAGAAGCGTTGCCAGCCGGAATAGCGATAGATGCGCGACGCCTCCAGCATCTCGTGCGGTATGGTTTTGAGCGAGGAATAGAAGCTGAAGGCTAGATTCCACACCTGGCCGGTAAAGATGAGCAGAATCACCGCCATCTCAATTCCAAGTTGATGGCCGGGAACAAGCGAGACCATGGCCAGCACCACGGGCGGCAGAAAACTGAGGACCGGAATCGACTGTAGAATGTCGAGGACCGCGACCATCCAAGGCTCGACGCGCGCGTTGTAGGCGGCGATATATCCGTAGGTGACGGCGAAGGCCAGGCTGAGAAAGTACGCAATGGTCATGCGCACGATGGAGTAGAAGGCGTAGAGCGGCAGAGCGCCGATGGAACTTGAAATGTGCACCACCGGAATCGGCTTCTGGAACCAATAGACGCCGGTCGAGACGACGGCGAAGAACACTGCTAACGCGCAGGCCGCCACGCCCAGATCGATGATGAAAGGCGTGCTGCGTGCGATGACGTGAGTGCGTGCGAGCGGGCGCTGGAAATTCACTTCTTGTCCTCGCTCGGAGCAATCTCCTCTTCCAGCGCATCGGGCAGCACAAAGCGGCGGCGCGCGGCATCGAAGTCAAACAGTTCCGCGTAACGGCCCCACGTGACGGCGGTTTCAATTTGCCGCTGGCCTTCCTCCTCGCTGAACTGCTCGTCGAGCATGTCGAGGAAGAAATCTTCGCGCACGGCGTGGTCGCTTTTGGTGTCGAGAGCGCGGCGAATCTGCCGCAACAGCAGCACATTCTCGGTCGCCGCGTTGCGGAAGAGTTCCTTCTGGCGAAGAATTTCGGAGTTGGCAAACTCTTCGCCGGTGGGAGTGATCACGGCGTCGCCCTCCTCGACCTTGAGGAAGCCCAGCAACTGTGCGGCGTCGACAATGGGCAGCAAGTCATCGATCTCGAAGGTCAGATCGTCGGCCATACGGTAGATGTCATCGCGTCCGCCCTTGTCGAGAAGCAATTCGAGCAAGCCGGCGATGCCGCCGGGCCGCGCGTGGGGCAGCATCTGGTAGTGCATCTGGCGCTGGTCGCGCACGGCACGCGTAATTTGCTGGCCAGGCGCTTCTGCCGGCACTGTGTCGGGCCGGGTGAGGACCTTGTAAATGTAGTCCACCAGTTGCGTGAATGCCTCCGACTTGCGCTCGCGCGGCTGGGCGAGCTGCACGCGAAAGTCGGTGCGGATGTGGCCGGGATTGCGCCCCAGCACGATGATGCGGTCGGCCAGCAGCACGGCCTCTTCAATATTGTGCGTGACCAGGAAGATCGCCTTGGTGGGCATGGTCTTCTTCGCCCACAGCTCCAGCAGTTCGCTGCGCAGGTTCTCGGCCGTCAGCACATCGAGCGCGGAAAAAGGCTCGTCCATAAAGAGCACTTCAGGCTCAACCACCAGGGCGCGGGCAAAACCCACGCGTTGCCGCATGCCGCCAGAGAGTTCTTTGGGATAGGCCGCTTCAAAACCGTCGAGACCAACCGTGTCGAGCATCTTCATACTGCGTTCGCGTCGCACTGCGGGCGTCTCGCCGCGTGCCTGCAACGGTGCTTCAACATTCTCGAGCACAGTGAGCCAGGGAAAAAGCGCGAAGCTCTGGAATACGATCGAGACGTTGATTTCGGATTCGGCGATAGGCTTGCCGTGCCAATAGACTTGTCCCGCCGTCGGCGCGGAAAGTCCGGTGAGCATGCGCAGCATCGTGGATTTACCCGATCCGGACGGGCCGAGCAAGGCAAGTATCTCTCCGGGCACGATGCTCAAATCTGTCGCCGAGATTACCTGAATGCGATTCTGGCTGGGCTGTGCGTAGTACTTCTCGATCCCGACGGCGCGAATGATCGCGTCATCGACTGTTTGGGGGATCGCTTGGGGGGCCGCAGGAGGCGCGGCGTCGAGGGCCGGGTTCGGGGTAATCGCTTCCTGCATTTCCGGTTCTCCGGTGGGAAACTGCTGGCCCGTTCGCGGCCAGACGTTGCCAGTATAAGGATGAATAGTTGATGCGAAGTGAATGCGCCTCCGGAAGCCAGGGAACTGCGGCGCATGGCTCCCGCGATTCCCCCATGGCTCTCGACGGGCTCGCGACGCACAGGGGGTCGCAGTGCATTACACTATTCAAGCGTACCATTCCTGCTGTAGGCAAAATGCATGGCGGGGAGGGTCGCAAGCTGGCGCGGGAGACCGTGATGCGGCAGAACTGCTCGTCATGATTTCCCATCCCCGGCGCCGAGGAGAGTATGCCCACGACCACCCAAAAACCGAGGATTCTGGTGGCCGATGACGAGCGCGTCATCGCCGATACATTGGCCATGATCCTGAACCAGAGCGGCTTTGAGGCGCGCGCCGTTTATTCCGGCGAGGGAGCCCTGGAACTTGCCGAATCGTTTCAGCCGGACATGCTGATCTCCGACGTGATCATGGCCGACCTGAACGGCATCGATGCGGCAATACGCATTCGCGCATTGCTGCCGGGAATCAAGATTCTACTTTTTTCCGGCCAGGCCGCCACGGCCGACCTGCTGGAAAAGGCGCGCAAAGAAGGCTACGAGTTCGACATCCTCGCGAAACCCGTCCATCCGCAGGATCTGCTTGCCCGATTGCGGAAATAGCTCGAACAATTGCAACAGG
>Ga0302197_10001725_pt1 | contig 20716 bp, 10 predicted proteins | sample II_Bog_N2_1_FD_193526 | JGI IMG/M metagenome (GOLD analysis project Ga0302197, IMG submission 193526) | Peat permafrost microbial communities from Stordalen Mire near Abisko, Sweden - II_Bog_N2_1 | ecosystem: Environmental > Terrestrial > Soil > Wetlands > Peat | place: Sweden: Abisko...
GAAGGGCGGCGGGTTGCAGTTGTCGACGAGCGGGGCGTTTCCGTTCAACTCGAATGCGCTGCACATGCCGGAGTTGGCGAAGGCGAGTCCGTTGGGGAGATTGGCGCGGACTGTTAACATGAGCCGCCTGGGCGAGGCGCTGACGGAGATTGATGATCCTCCGGTCAAGGCGCTGTTTGTGTACAACTCGAATCCGGCGGCGATCGCGCCGAACCAGAATGCAGTGTTGCGCGGGATGCTGCGCGACGATCTGTTTACGGTGGTGCATGAACAGTTCTTCACCGATACGGCGGACTATGCGGATGTGGTGCTGCCGGCGCCGACGTTTCTCGAGGTGAAGGATGTGCAGGGCGCATATGGGCACACGTTCGCGCAGATCAACGAGCGGGCGATTGCGCCGTTGGGCGAGGCGTGGAGCAACGTAAAGCTGTTCGGCGAGTTGGCGCAGCGGATGGGATTTGCGGAGGCGTGCTTTAGGGACACGGACGATAAGTTGATCGACCAGGCGCTGACGACCGACGACCCGTGGTTTGCGGGGATCACGCGGGAGCGGCTGGAGCGCGAAGGGCATGTGCCGCTACAACTACCGGTGAACGCGGAGGGCGACGTGCTGCCGTTCTCGACGGCCGAGTGGTTCAGAACGGAGAGCGGGCGGGGCGAGCTGACGCCGGTGCCGGTGTTTGTGGCGCCGACCGAATCGCGCGGGGGCAGCGCGGCGCGTGGGGGCGAGTACCCGCTGGAGTTTCTGCCGAGGAAGGCGGACAACTATATGAACTCGACGTTCGCAAATATTCCGCGGCATCAGCGGATGGAGGCGAAGACGACGGGGCTGCTCGAGATGCACACGGAGGACGCGGCGGCGCGCGGGATTACTACGGGCAACGCGGTGGAGGTGTTCAACGGACGCGGGCGGGTAGGATTGCGGGCGCAGGTAGGCGATTCGGTGCCGCCGGGGGTGGTGGCTGCTCGGCTGAACTGGAACAAGCTGAGCGGCGGGAATGGGACTGCTCGCAACGTGAATGCGCTGACCAGCGAGATTGTGACGGACATTGGCGCGGGCGCGACGTTCTACTCGACTTTAGTGGACGTGCGGAAGGCGTAGGGGTGCAAGGCCTTATCACGCCTACTTCAGGTGTGCGGTGCGATTTTGGGGTGGGCCTAAACTCGCGTGGAGCGGTCTTGCTCCCATATAATCGAAGTTTCCCCAGGAGAGCAGCCGGGGCGCGATTTTGGACAGCAATGAGGGTGTGCGTATCTTTACCGTAAAGCGAGTGAGCGGAAGTCTTCTGGGCAGCAAGATTAAGTCTATGCGCTGGCGTTTTTGCATTGCTCGCAGGGTTGCGGTATTGGCCGGGGTGGCAGTGGTTTGCGGCATGCCGGGGCGGGGGTTGTGGGCGCAGACGGGATTGCAGGACACGCCGGCGCTGGCAGGCCAGACCGCTGTTGGATCGCAGGCGCTATGCGAACTGCAGGTGATCAACAACCGCAGAATTCCCAAGGACTCGATTCTTGCGCGTCTCTCGTCGCACCAGGGTGATCCGTACGATCCCGCGGAGGTGGAGCGGGACTTCAACTCGATCTGGAACACGGGATATTTTGAGAACCTGCGGATTGAAAAGGTGGACACGCCGGCGTGCGTGCAACTGGTAATCATCGTGCGGGAGAAGCCGACGATCCGGTCGATCGACTACACCGGGCTGAACTCGGTGACGTTGTCGGATGTGCAGGAGCGGTTCAAGAAGGCGAAGGTCGGGCTGACGGTTGAGAGCCAGTTCGACGAGACGCGGGTGAAGCGGGCCGAGGATGTTCTGAAGGACCTGCTGGCCGAGCACGGGCACCAGTTTGCGACAATTAAGACGGAGATCAAAACGATTCCGCCATATTCGGTGGGGATCACGTTCAAGATGAAGGAAGGGCCGACGGTGAAGGTGGGCAAGATCGCCTTCGACGGCAACTACAACCTGACCAGCCGGGAGTTGCGTTACGCGATGGTGAACTCGCGGCCGATCGGGATTCCGCACTCGATCATTCTGGAGAACCTGTTTGCCCGGACGTTTGACGCGAGCAAGCTCGACGAGGACACGGAGCGGGTCCGCCAGGCGTACCAGGACAAGGGCTACTTCAAGGCGGAGACCAGCGAGGCGCAGACCCACGTGCGCGATGAGGGCGGGCTGAACTGGTTTACGCTGCGCCCGGCAACCGGCAAACGCATCGACATCCTGATGCCAGTGGAAGAGGGCGATCGCTACAAGCTGGGCAGCATCACGTTCACCGGGGTGACGGCGGAGTGGAATGCGAAGGGTCTGCGGGGCGTGTTTACGCAGAAGGACGGCGAATGGTTCGACTCGAACCTGTTCCGCAAAGGTTTGAAGGAGCTGCAGAAGGCGTATGGCAGCCGCGGCTACATCAACATGGTGGCCTCGCCCATTCCGCATTTCGACGAGGCCAAGAAGCAGATCAACTGGACCATTGACATCAGCCAGGACAAGCAGTTCATCGTTTCGCGGATTGAGTTCAGCGGCAACAGCGTGACGCGCGACAAGGTGATCCGGCGCGAGTTGCTGCTGGAAGAGGGTCAGGTCTACAGCCAGGAGCGCTGGGACATCTCGGTCCTGCGGCTGAACCAGTTGGGCTACTTCGACAACCTGAAGACGGAGGACGACACCGAGACGCATCCGAACCAGGACGACGGAACGGTGGACCTGCTGCTGAAGGTGAAGGAGAAGGGCAAGAACTCGATTGGCGTGAACGGCGGCATCAGCGGACTGTCGGGGACGTTTGTAGGGTTGAACTACCAGACGAACAACTTTCTGGGGCTGGGCGAGACGCTGTCGGCGAACGCGAATATCGGCGACCTCTCGCGCAACATAAGCCTTGGGTTCAACGAGCCGTACCTGCGCAACAAGCCGATCTCGTTAGGCTTTGAGGTATTCTCCCGGAAGTTCGACTACAACCCGGCGAAGGCGTATTCGATTTCGAACAACTCGCCCGCGAACATTTCCAATGCCGAGCAGTCGCTGCTAACCAACTACAACACCGCGACCACGGGATTCACGGCATCCATCAGCGAGCCGCTGAAGCATCTGTGGATAGGGCGCGGCGTATCCCGCCTGGGTCTAACCTACGCGCTGTCACGGCAGTCGATTACGACGTTCAATGACAATACGCGCAATGTGTTCCAGTCGCTGGCGTTCCGGTCGGGAGTGGAAGGGCCGAACCAGCTGAACGGCATTGTGACTTCGGTGATCTCGCCGAGCTTCAGCTACTCGTCTTTGGACCGCGCGGTTGGGCCGCACTCAGGGCGCGACTTCAACGTGACGGTGGCGATCGCGGGCGCGGGCGGCAATGTGAAGTACATCCAGCCGGTGGCCAGCTTCCGGCAATATTACCCGATCCAGGGGCTGAGGTTCCGGCGCGATGGACGCAACGTTGTGGGCCTCCGCATGGTGTTTGCGCATATCAATGGGTTTGGCGGCGAAGTGGCTCCACCGACGGACCGCATCTATGGCGGTGGCGAGACGGAACTGCGCGGGTTCGACATCCGCTCGGCCTCGCCTTATACGTTTGTGCCGGTGAAGGTGCAGTACAACCTGACCAATCCGGATGGGACATTGGTGCCGCGCGACCCGACCAACCCGAGCCTGGGGAATATCCAGATTCCGCTGCCGATCAACCGGCTGGTGTCAGTGGGCGGCGACACGCAACTGACGGTGAACCTGCAGTACCAGATTCCGCTGCCGATCAGCCAGATGAGCTTCAACTTCTTCACCGACTTTGGGCTGACGGGCGACCTGGAGAAGGGCCAACTGCTACAGAGCGTTGGCGGGGCGTCGGTGCTCTCGAGCCCGCTGTATGGCTGCCCGACGTTTGTGAACGGCGCATGCTACGGCGGGCAGGAGGTGCCCGGATTCTCGCCGCGGCAACTGGCTACGGTGCCGCATACGAATTTTGTTCCGCGCATGTCCAACGGCATCGAGTTGCAGGTGCTGATGCCGATTATCAACGCGCCGATGCGGATCTACTACGCGTATAACCCGCTGCGGCTGTATGAGGATGTTCCGCAGCAACTGGCGGTGTCTAATTCGGTGTTCCGCACGATGTTCCCGAACTCGGGCGCGGGGCAATACAGCTTCCAGCAGGCGCTGCAACTGTATGGGGCGTCGTACCAGTTGCGCGAACCGCGGAAGACGTTCCGGTTTACGGTGGGCACGACGTTCTAGGAACAGTTGTTAGTTGCAGGTTGTCAGTTGGGAAATACGACCGGGTGAAGAAGGGGAAATTTAAGAGGCGGCTGCCGAAGATGGCAGCCGTTTTCTATTGGGGGCAGGGGTGAATCAGATCAAAGGCAGCACCGTTCTCAACTGACAACCTGCAACTGCCGCTAGTAGCTGCGCTGATAGGTGCGGGAGAGGCGGTCGTGCCAGGCGAGGCGGTCTTCATCGAGCGCGGCCCAGAGGAAGCCGAGGCCGAGGGGGAAGGCGGAGAGCAGCACGGCGAGGATGCGGCGGCGGAGGGCCTTGCGGGTGGGGTTCTCGTCGTCGAAGGTGCAGAGCGCGATGCGGGCGCAACGCATTCCGGGCGTGGCCGTCCCGAACCAGAAAAAGAGCGCCTGGTACAGCAGAAGCAGGAGCCCGCCGGCAATGGCGATGGCCGCGGGAAGCTGGGTGAGCTCAAGCCCGGTGCGGGCGAGCAGCGTTTCGAGCGGCCCCGGATGCCAGGGCAGGACGTGGTCCGCGACCGCAACGAAGGCGGCGGCGAAGGCGGACAGTCCGCTGAAGACGATGGCGCCATTGATCGCGGCGGCGAGCATACGGCGGCCGAAGCTGGCTACCTGCGGCAGCGGGGCGGTCTGCGGCGAGGCGTTGGGGGCGGTTTGCGTGTCGGGTGCTTCCGCTCGCGCGGGTACGCTTGGAGTGTCGAGCCAGATGGAGGTCCATTGCGGGGCAGCAGCGGCGGATTGGGCATCGTCGGCGGAGTCGGCGGCGGGCGTAATGGAGATCTGGTCGGGATCGACTTCGAAGATCCGGAGCTGGTTGTCGGCCGGGATGGCGCCGGGGTCGTCGCGCAGTGGGCCTTCGGCGAGGCGCGGACGGGCTTTACGCGAGGCAATCAGCTGGCGCGGGAACTCAATGAGGTTGGCGGGCAAGGGCATGGGCGGGCCGGCAGGCTCTTCGAATACAGGGGCCTGGCGGAAGGCGATCTCTTCGTCGAGGGCGCGGGCTTCGGGATCGTTGCGGTCGAGGGTACGGGCGGGGCGCCGAATGGGTGCGGTGCGATGTGCGGGGTCGAGGTCGACGTGGGGGATGGTGGCGTCTTCGTAGAGGCGGACCGTGAGCGGCGGGTTCAAAGCTCGAGGTTCAAGGTTCGAGGCGGGTTCGTTGGCGGAATGGTGCGAGCGGCCCGGGCGGTGTAACAGAGTTGCAGGTTCTTCGACTACGCGCTTCGCGTTGCGAACGACTTCGCTCAGCATGACGGCTTGTTTATTGCGTAGGGGTGCAGGGTCGACGTCGGGCCAGAGGTTGAGTTCGACGGGGTGTGGCTCGGCGTTGCTGAATTCTATCTGGGGAGCTGGCTGATTGTGGTCGTTGCTCTCGAGCAGGTCGGCTGCGTCTTCGAGGGTATTCTGGTCGAAGGTGTCTAGCAGGGATTGCTGGGCGGCGGCGACGGCCTGGGCGTTGAGGGCAGCGATTTCGGCCGCGGCGCGGGCCTGCTGGACGGCGCGTTCGGCTTCGGCGGCCAGAAAGGCGCGGTAGGTCTGGGTGTGGGCATAGCGCTCGGCCACAGTGGCGGCGATGCGGGCGGTGCGGGTGGTGGCGGGGCGAGCGGGCTCCGGAGCGGGTCGGGTTTGCGCTGTGCCGCGGCGGCTGCGGTGGGCGGCGAGGCGCTCAGCGGCCTGGAGGCGGAGCGCGGCGGCCGATCCCGGAAGCGCTGCGGCATCCGGCCGGGCTGCCGCGGACTCGCGGGGTAGCGGGGCGAAGGTGGAATCGGCGGTTTCGGTGTTTAGCAGTGCGGAGCCCATTTTGCTCAAACTCAAACTCACTTCCGCGAAATCAATTAACCTCTAAATGGTGGTGCGTGTGACAAATCTGAACGACCGGCGGCGAGAGTTCAGGCAGCGATTGGGGCCGGCTGCCGAGGCCGATCCCGCCGGGCGGCGGCGAGGGCTTATCGGGCTCAAATCCTCATCCGCCGCCATTTGGCTGGCGCTCCCAGGATCGCTGTCTAGTGTCGACCGGCGCCCACGCGACGGCCGTCTCTCACTTGCGCAGATTCTCAGGAGCGTCTGCTTCTTCATAAGTATCACGGGGCTCGCGGCAAACCATGCACAACTCTTAGCGCAAGAGGTGACGAGTGTGGCACCTCCGGCGCCAGCGGTGGAAAATGCGCTTCCCGATGCGCCGGGGGCGGTCGAGTATCCGGACGCAGTACCGATTCCAGCGCCGGGGACGGATGTCTCGATTGCGACCGATAAGATTTGCGGGAAGGAGTCGAGCGACGGCCACCTGTATGTTGCCGATTGCCACGTGGTGATCACCTACCGGGATCGCGTGCTGCAGGCGGACCACATCGAATACAACAGCGATACGGGCGACGTGGACATGACGGGGCACGTGGTGGTGACGATCGGGGAGACGTCCGAGCGCGTGGAGGCGAGCCACGGGACTATCAATATAAAGACGCAGACGGGGCGGTTCTTCGATGTGGTGGGTTCGGTGGGGAGCACGCGCAGGGTGAGGGAACAGGGAGCGGGGAACAAGGAACTGGGAACGGCGACGAGCGCGGTAGCGGCCAAGACGGCTGCTACCGAGCGTTATAACAACGGCAATCCGTTTTTATTTACCGGCAGGATGGTGGTGAAGACAGGGCCGCGTCAATATGCGGTCTACGACGGGACGATCACGTCGTGCCAGTTGCCGAATCCGGACTGGCTGCTGTCCGCGGCGAAGTTCGATGTGAACGCCACCCAGGCGCGGTCGACGAAGAGCGTCTTCCATCTGATTGGCCTGCCGGTGCTGTGGCTGCCGTATGTGACGCACCCGGTAGATGCGAACGAACGCCAGACGGGGATTCTGATTCCGGAGATTGGAATCAACTCGGCGAGCAAGGGCGAGACCATCGGCGATCAGTTCTACTGGGCGATCAACCGCAGCACCGACCTGACGGTGGGGGTGATCTATTACTCGGCGCGGGGCTGGGAGCAGACAGGGAGCCTGCGGTATCGCGGGCTGGGGCAGGACTTTCTGCGGGTGCACTACAGCGCGTTGCATGACCGGGGCTACTATCCTGGCGGAGTGCTGGTGAACCAAAGCGGCACGGATGTGACCTTCTCCGGGCGCTACGATTTGATTCCTGCGGACGAGTCGGCAGGCGCGGGCGCTGCGCCGGCTGCGGGTCCGCCAGTGCAGGAGCGGGCGGTGGCAGATGTCGAGTATCTGAGCTCGTTTCCGTACCGCGAGGCGTTTTCGACGAATTTCAACCAGGCGGTATCGAGCGACGTAGTCTCGACCGTTTACTTGACGCGCGAGCGAGGCGGCACGGCGGCTTCGCTGGAAGGCGACCGGTACCAGGGCGAAAAGAGGATTGCGACGACCGTGCCGCTGCAGGCCGAGGAGCAGGTTCACATTTTCCACGCGCCCGCGCTAGAGTTCACGACAACGGACCACGCGCTGGGAGGGACGGGGCTGGAGTGGAACCTGGACAGTTCGGCGACGGCTCTGAAGCGGACGCAACCGGGCTTCGCCACGGGAGGCATGATTGAGCGGTTGGACTTGCGGCCGGAGGTTGCGTACCCGCTGCACTTTGGTGGATGGAGCGTACGGCCCTCGATTGCGGGGCGAGAGACACTTTACAGCCGCAGCCGTTTCCCGGCGGGTCCAGGGGTGGGTGGGCCGCCGAAGGAGAACCTGGCAGCGCTGAACCGCGCCGCCTTGGACGTGGAGGTAGACCTGCGCGCGCCAGTGCTGGAGCGGACGTTCGACTCGGGCGTGATTAAGAAGCTGCTGCGCCACGACGTCCGGCACACCATTGAGCCGGAGGTGACCTACCGGTACATTACCGGGATCAACAGTTTTCCGGACGTGCTGCGGTTCGACCTGGTGGATATCGCCAGCAACACGAACGAGCTGGAATACGGCCTGACGCAGCGGCTGTTTCTGCGCGAGAAGGGGGACAAGCCCTGCCAAGCAGCAGGCGCGAGCGCGGACGCGAACGAGATTCTGGGGTCGGCGGGCCGGAGCGACGATGCGGTGGAAGACCCGGGCGAAGCGCTGGGGCGGGACGAGGCGGGCGAGCCGCTGTGCGGCAATCGCGAATGGATAAGCTGGACCGTGGCGCAGAAATACTTTTTCGACCAGACCTTCGGAGGCGCGGTGACGGTCGGCCCGCGTGCGATTCTGGACACCACGCTGGACTTCTCGGGGATATCGTTTATGACGCGGCCGCGCAATATCTCGCCGATTATCTCGCGGCTGCGTGTGCGTACGTCGGCGAAGACCGATGTGGAGTGGGATTTCGACTACGACACCTGTTCGGCGTCCTCGGCCACCAGTGCGGTGACGTCGGCGACCGGCTGCAACCGGAAGTTTACGGCGAACAACCTGTATGTGGATGTGCATCAGGGCAATGTCTCGGCGGGCACGATTATTGGGCGGCTAAATGCGCCGGCGCGTTCGTACGTGGAGGGGGCGCTGTCGTCGGTGGCGAACTTTACCCAGATGCGGGTGTGGCTGGGCTTCGGCAAGCCGAATATGCCGGGCTTCAGCGCGGCGACGAGCGCGGGCATCGACCTGGACCTGGGCACGGTGCAATATGGGGCGATCCAGACCTCGTACAACTGGAACTGCTGCGGGGTGAGCGTGGAGTACCGGAAGTACGAGCTGGGCACAGCGCGCAACGACAATGGCTACAAGTTCAACTTCACGCTGGCGAACATTGGGAGCGCGGGGAATCTGCGGCACCAGGACCAGGTGTTTTGAAGGACAGTTGTGAGTTCTCAGTTGTGAGTTGATAGTGAAAAGCCTGGATGGCGACACGGTTGCGAGCGCCCGGTAGACGGGTCGGAGGGGCAACCGGATGGGGAAAATGGGCCGTTTGCGTGAGATAATCGGGATTGTGTTGATTGGTGTCAGGCCGTTCGGTCGTCTCGCGTGGGTGGTTGTGCTGGCCTCGTTCGGCTGCCATGCCCAGGCGCCTGTAGCCGCCGCGCCGGCGGTTAACGTTGCGGCTGTGCTGACGGCCACAGCCGCCGTGCAGGTAGGGGTGAAGCTGTCGCCGGAGATGGCGCGCAAGGCCGAGGTGATGATCCGGAACAAGTCGACGATTTCGCTGGAATATGCGATTACGTTTGGCTTGCCGACGGTGAGCGAGGTTCCGGGCTACGACCAGGTGGTGGCGACGTTCTCGGCGGAGGGTGGTTCGCCGAAGACAGCGACGTTTCTGCTGTCGACGGACGGCAAGACGCTGGCACAGTTCAACAAGCTGGACCTGAGTGGGGACCTGAAGGACAAGGTTTCGCCGGCAGGCCGGCCGGCACGCGGCGGAGGGCCGAATGCGCCGGTAGTGATTGTGGGCTTCGACGACCTGGAGTGCCCGTTCTGCGCGAAGATGAATGAGGAGCTGTTTCCGGCGATCCTGAACCGGTATAAAGATCAGGTGCGGATTGTGTACCGCGACTTTCCACTGGACCAGCATCCCTGGGCGATGCATGCGGCGGTGGATGCAAATTGCCTGGCGGCAACCACCACAGCTGGCTACTGGAACTTTGTCGACTACGTGCATGTGCACTCGGCGGACATTCCGTACGACGAGAAGACCATCGCTAAGGCGAACGAGACGCTGGACAAGCTGACGCTGGACGAGGGTGCGCGGCAGAAGGTGAACCAGCCGGACCTGGTAGCGTGCGTGCTGAAGCAGGACACGAGCAAGGTTAAGGCGTCGGTGGACGAGGCGTTGAAGGACCCGCTGAGCATCGATTCCACGCCGGTGCTGTATATCAACGGCGAGAAGATAGTGGGCCTGGTTCCGGTGGAGGCTATTTATCAGGTGATTGATGAGGCGTTGATTGCGGCGGGGCAGACTCCGCCTCCGGCGCCGCCCAAGCCTGCCGCGCCAGCTACGCAGCCTGCGCCGACAGCGACCAAGCCAGGGATTTAGCAGCAGAATTGCAGAACGTTGAGAAGGCTAAACAGATAGCGCGGTCCGGACGGACAGCAAATTGGAATGGCGAAACATGATTAGCACAACAAGAACGGCCGCGGCGAATGGGACCGTGGTTTGCGGCATGGCAAGGGTGGGCTCGAAGGTTGCTGTGGGGGTGTTGCCGGTGGCACTGCTTCTGCTGAGCGGATGCAACCGCACGCACGGCGCGGACGTGGTGGCCACGGTGAACGGCCACGCGATTATGCACGCCGACATGGACCGCATGTACAAAGCTCAGTTGGGCCAGGCAGCGCCGAACCAGGAGACTACGCCCGAGCAAGGCGACTCGCTGCGGCTGAACATTGTGCGCGAGCTGATTGACGAAGAGATTGTTGCGCAGCGCGCGGCGAAGATGAACTTAACGGCGACGCCGGAGGATGTGGAAGCGAAGCTGGCGGAGATGAAGGCGCCGTATACCGAGGAGCAGTTCAATCAGCGGCTGAAGGCTTCGAACCATACGCTGGACGATGTGAAACACGATCTGCGCCGCTCGCTGACGATCGACAAGCTGATCAATAAGGAGATCAACTCCAAGGTCACGGTTTCGGACGGCGACGTGGCGACCTACTACAACCAGCACAAGACCGAATTCAATCTGATCGAGACGCAGTACCACCTGGCGGTGATTCGCGTGACCGACGTGCCTTCGCAGCAGCCGGTGAACTTGCAGGGCAGCAAGGCGACTACCGACGCCGAGGCGAAGAAGAAGATCCAGGCGCTGAAGAACCGTTTGGACTCGGGGGAGGACTTCGGCACCCTGGCGTCGAACTATTCGGAAGACCCGGAGACCGCGACGAACGGGGGCGACATGGGCTTCCACTACGAATCGGAGATGCACTCCGACCCCACGGTGTACGCGGCGGTGACCAAACTGAAAGCGGGTCAGATTACCGACATTATGCCGCTGCTGGACGGGCAGACGAAGAAGCCGGTAGGGTACGCGATTTACAAGCTACTGTCGCGCGAGCCGGCGGGGCAGCGCGATCTGAACGATCCGCGGGTGCAGCAGGCGATTCGCCAACAACTGCGGGATGGGCGCTCGCAACTGTTGAAGAGCGCGTACTTCGAGATGCTGCGGGACCAGGCCAAGGTGGAGAACTTTTTTGCGGAAGGGATTTTGAAGGACGACGCGAAGTAGCGTTCAAGGTGGCTAGGCGCGTGGTTCGCCCCTCGGTGGGAGGGTGAGTTTCCAGAGGATTTGTTTGAGGATGCCTATCCAGACGGGGGCGTCGGTAGAGTCTGCGCCGAGGCGGCGGACGAGGCGGCGGATGTGGATGGGGTCGGCGTTGTGGGCGTGGCGGCGTGCGTATTCGGTGACGTTCATGATCTCGGTAAGCAATGCGGTGAGGACTTCAAGTTGGGCGGCGGTTGCGGGTTCGGTGGGGCGGCTTACGGCCTGCGGTGAGACGGGGGGCGTTTGCGTGGCGGGTGCCGAGGGCGATTCGCGCACCAGTTCATAAAGGCAGACGGCGGCGGCCTGGCCGAGGTTCATGGAGACGTGGCGCGCGCCGTCGGGATTGCGCATGGGGATGGTCAGCATCCAGTTGCAGTGGCTTAGTTCTTCGTTGCTGAGGCCGGTTTTTTCGGAACCGAAGAGTAGGGCGACTCGGCCTGAGGTATTGGTGCGGCGCAGCTCTGCGAGCAGGTTTGGCGCGGCCTCGGCCAGTGGAAGAAGCGGGTGGTGCAGTTGGCGCTCGCCGACGGCGGTGGTACCAACGACCAGGGTGCAGTCGGCGACGGCTTCGGCCACGCTGGCAAAGCTTACGGCGGCGGCGATTACGGCGGAGGCGTCGACTGCGGACTTGGCCGCCTCGAAGGGCATGGGGTATTCGTTGACGACGCGAAGATGGCGGAAGCCGAAGTCGTGCATGGCACGAGCGACGGCGCCGATATTGCTGGGGTTGCGCGCGCGGATCAGGACTACGCAGAGACGGTCGAGTTCGGGATCGGTCAGCATTGGTTGTCAGTTGCAGGCTACCAGTGTTGCACCGCGCAAAGAAGAGATGCGGCCAGCTTAGACGTTCACTGGCCGCATCCTTGGTCTTCTAATTCACAGCCGCAGCTTGCGACTACTTCGGCTGGTCGCCGCCCCCGTTTTCATGCGGATGTTCTTCAGCTTTCGGCTGGGTCTTGGCGTTGTGCTTGTCCTGGTAGATGGACTTGCTGACGTTGTTCTGGCGCTGGTTGACCTGCTGTCGTTCCTGCGGAGTGAGGGTGCCACCGTTGGCTGTGCGGTCGGTGCGGACCTGGTGGTTAATGCTGGCGTCGCGGCCTTCGACATTGCGGGTTTCGCCGGCGGTCATCTGGCCGGAGTGTACGCCCTGCGCGACGCGCTGCTGCTGGTTGTTGGCGCGCTCGCCGACTCGCGACATCGCGGCGTTCTGCGGATGGCCGCCGTTGGCGCTGGCGAAGTTGGAGTGGTCGGCGTGAGCGAGTTGCACATGGTTCTGCTGCTCGGAGGTGGGGGCGATGTGGTTCTCATGCGACCACTGCTGCTCCTGAGGGCTGGCGTGCGCCTGGATGCCGCCCGATCCGCCGTTGAAGCTGGTATGAACGTTGGTGACGTTGACGTTGGTCACGTGTACGTTGTCCACGTAAGTATTGTGGATGACGGTGCGGTTCACGTTGACCACGGCGGTGTTGTAGGCGAAGTGGCCGCCCTCCCAGCGTCCGCCCCAGAAGCCCGCGCCGGTGTAACCGAAGCCGTAGTTGATGCCCCCATAGAAGCCGACGTGCGGTCCCCAGTAGCCCTCATGGAAGATGAAGGCGCTACCACCCCATCCCCAGTAGCCGGGCGTCCAGAGCACGCCGACCTGCGGTGGGCGAACCCAGACGCCGGGGACCCAGTAGTAGCCCTCGGGGCCATAGGCCCAGTAGCCGGGGTTCCACAAGTAGCCGTCGCCGGGGGCAACTGGCTGCACATAAACAGGCAGCGCGGGCGGCGCAAATCCGACTGAAATGAAGACGCCGGCAAACGAAGCCGCGGGCGCCAGAACCATCGCCGCCGCGACAAGAGTGTTTCGAACTGCACGCATTGAGAAGAAATTTGTCATTATCCTTATCCTTAGTTTCGAAGCGGAGTTTCAAGCTCGAGCCACCGGGTAAATTTGGTGATGCTTCTTGTGGGAACTGTCCCGATCCATTCGGCATCCCGTCTCCAGGCCCAAGTGCGAATCGTCAACTGTTGGAACCCGGCCTTGTGGGCGAAGTTTCCAGACAAATCGCGCAAAGTTGAAATTACGCCAGCTAAGTTCATGGGAGAAATTGCACTTTCGTTCGCACAGCAGGCAACCCGGCGGTGAGATGGGCAAACGAGGACCCGGGACTATGGGCACCGCATCCATAGGGCACTGGCGCGGGCGAATTGCTGCAATGCAAAGGGAGCCAGTCCTGTGACGCAGCTTCGTCTACACTCATCTTTGCGTTTGCTATGGCGGATGATTTTGCTCAACTCGTGAAGCAGCAGGCAGACATCGTCCGCATTGTGGGCGATTACCTGAAGCTGCGCAAGACCGGCGCGCAGAACTATAAGGGGCTGTGCCCCTTCCACAAGGAGAAGACCGGCTCGTTCAGCGTTAACGCGGCGGGCAGGTTCTACTACTGCTTCGGATGCCACGAGACGGGCGACGTCTACACCTTCGTAATGAAGATGGAAGGCTTGAGCTTTCCCGAGGCGGTGCGGGCGGTGGCGCAAAAGACCGGAATTGCGCTGCCCAAGCACGAGTTCAATTCGCCGGAAGAGGCACGCGAGGCCGGGCTGCGGCGGCAGCTGCTGGACATCCACGAGGCGGCGACGCAGTATTTCGAGGCGCAGCTGAAGTCGCCCGAAGCAGCGCGGGCGCGCGAGTACCTGACCAGCCGCGGCGTGTCGGCGGAGACCATCAAGACCTTTCGCATCGGCTATGCGCCGGATGATTTCAACCATATGCGCGAGGCGCTGAAGAAGCATTTCCCCGATGAGGTGCTGCGCGCCAGCGGACTGTTTTCGTCGAAGGAAAAGAGCGACGATGGGCTGCCAGCGGGCGATCTGTACGCTCGCTTCCGCAAGCGTATTACGTTTCCGATTGCCAATGAAGCGGGGAAGGTGATTGCGTTTACCGCGCGCGCGCTGGATCCTGACGACAAGAATGCGAAGTATCTGAACTCGCCGGAGTCGGCTCTGTATACGAAGGGGCATGTGCTGTTCAACCTGGACAAGGCGAAGGCGGAGATGCGCAAGTCGGACTTCGCCGTATTGGTAGAAGGGCAGATGGATTGCATCTCGGTGTACATGGCGGGAATTCACAATGTGCTGGCGGTGTCCGGCACGGCGTTTACTGAGGCGCAAGTGCGGTTGCTTGCGCGCTTTACCAAGCGGGTAATAGTGAACTTCGATCCGGATACGGCGGGTGCGACGGCGACGGAGAAGTCGATCGGGCTGCTAACGGCAGAGGACTTCGATGTGAAGGTGGCGACGCTGGAAGGTGGGCTGGACCCTGACCGCTTTGTGCGCGAGCACGGCATCCAGGCGTACGGCGCGGCGCTGCGCGGGGCAAAGAGATATTCGGATTACCTGATCGAACGCGCTCGCGCGCAATTTCCGGGGCGCACGGCGGAGGCCAAGGTGAATGCGATGAATTTTCTGCTGCCGCACATCCGGCGCATGACGCATCCGATCCGGCGCAACCAGTTTGCAGAGGATGCGGCGAACAAGCTGGGCATCGACTCGGCTTTGATGCGCGACGAGCTGAAGCAGGCGGCCGCGCAGCGCGTGGCGAGCGTCCCCGCGCACCGGGAAGAGCCGCTGACCGAGACCGAGCGCACTTTGCTGCGGGCGCTGGTGCTGCCGGAGAGCGATGCGGCGCGGGTGACGGCGTCCACGCGTGTGGCGGAGCATCCGGAATGGATTGCAGAGCTGACGACCGCCGACCTGCTGGATGCGCTGGCCCATGCGCCTGCACCTGCGAATCCGCTGGATGCGGCGTCGACGGATGAGTTGCGCGCGCACCTGGCGCATGCGCTGGATTACTCGCCGCAGTCGAGCGATCCGCCGCTGGCGGTGCAGGTGGAGGGCGCGCTGTATACGCTGGAACATCGGCGGCTGGAACGGCGGCAGCGGGAGCTGCGATCACAGATTGCAGAGGCGGACCGGCGGGGCGACCAGGAGATGCTGGCGCAGCTCATCTCGGACAAGCTGGATGTAGACCGGCTGTTGCGCAATCACTAGAAGCCGTTTGAGAATTTGAGGAACAGTCCTGCCGGACGGGCGCCCTGCGCGGGCGGCGGCCACTCCGTGACTTTTTATCTTGTCGTGGTGAAAGACCTTTCTGCGGTCCTCCCGGTGGTCGGCACGGAATCCGGCCTGCGACCATCGGGAGCGCCAGGCGACGCCTTAAGTGGGCGTGCGAACGCCTTGTTACAATCGGCCTAAGCTCCATGGATAGCCACACTAAAAGGCGCCTTTTCTGGAGCTTCCTCTCCAGTTTGGTTTCACGGCTCTCGTCGACTCTCATCCAGCTCATCCAGCTCCCGGTCTTCCTGCATTACTGGGCTATGCCGGTGTATGGCGACTGGCTGATCGTCACGGCCGTGCCCACGTATCTCAGCTTTTCGACCACCGGCTTTGGCACGGTTGCCGGCAACGAGATGACGATGATGTTCGCCCGCGGCGATCGCGAGAGCGCCCTGCGCGTGTTCCAGAGCTGCTGGGTACTGATTGCGGGGCTCTGCTCCAGCATCATCCTGCTGCTCTCGGGCGCGCTCTACTTTCTGCCGGCCGCGCGGCTGCTGGGCATCGGCAACCTTCCCGAGACGGACACCAAATGGATCATCTTCTACCTCGGGGTCTCGGTCTTGCTGGGCCAGTTGGAACAGTTGCTGCAATCGGCGTACCGCTCCATCGGCCGCTATCCCTTTGGCACCTTCGTCAAGAGCCTGATGTCGTTGACTGCGTTCGGGCTCACGCTGGTGGCGGTTGCGTTGCACCATGGGCCACGCATGGTGGCGCTGGTTTACGCCGTCGCGAACGTTGCCGGAACCATCTTTTTCACGCTGCTGGTGAAACGCGACATTCCCTGGATCGAGTTTGGAACGAGATACGCCAGCGTCGCCAAGGTGCGCGAGTTGGTCCGCCCCGCTCTCGCTTACATGTGCTTACCCCTCGGGAACTCGCTGAACCTGGCGGGCACGCAGATGGCCGTCAACTATGCGATGGGATCGACCAGCGTCGTCATTTTTTCCGCGGCCCGGACGATTTCGCGGGGCGCGCTGCAGATGGTCCAGATGGTGAACAGTACCTTCGAGCCGGAGATGACGATCGCATACGGCGCGGGCAAGATCGACCTGGTTCGCAGCTTGCACCGGCGCGCCTGCCAACTCGCGCTTGCCGTGGCGCTGGTGATCGTCACCGGGCTGATTACGGTCGGGCCGTGGTTCCTCACTCACTGGAGCCACGGCCACGTTCCGCCCAGCCGGGGCCTGCTCAGTATCCTTCTGCTGGTGGTGGTCTTCTTTGCGCTGTGGTCCACCAGTTCCACGCTCATGACCGCGACCAACCAGCACCAGAAGTTGGCAGTGGTGTATGTTGTCGCCACGGCGTTTACCTGTGGCGTCTGCTTCCTGCTCGCTCACTGGAGAGGCTTATACGGCGCCGCCGCGGCGCTGCTAGTCTCGGAGCTGGCGATGAATGTCTACGTCTTGCCGGCATCGCTGCGGATTGCGCAGGATACGTTTACTGCATTTATGGCCAGCTTGCTGCACTATCCGAATTCGCTAAAGCCGGGCGCACTGTGGGCGCAGGTCCGGCGCTCGAAGCCGGGGCTGGACGCGGAGTAAAAAGAGAGCGCGGAGTTGGCGTTCGGACCTGGGAACGCCCGTTAGTGAAGGCCTGGATAGGTTCTGTAGGCAAGGAGTTCGGAGCTTAGCGACGTTCCGCTGAGGCGGGAGGTCTTGAGCAGGATTTCGAAGTACGGGAGGGTCTTGACGTGAAGGGTACTCTCGAACTTCTCCAGATCCTGCTCTGACGTGAGGAACTCGGCTGCGGCGTCGGTTGCGTCTGAATCCGTGCCCGCGAGGATGATGGCGTTGCCGGTGCCGCCAGGATTCGGCAGGTAGGCGATGACACTGTATCCCACCAGGGCGTTGGGATCGTAGGACACTTCGTACCGGGACTGCTCTCCGGGGATGGGATGACGGTCGGAAACGAATGCCTGCGAGCGTCCGTTGTCGAAATCGGTGACGAAGTTCATCTCGTCTTCGAAGAGGTGGACCCACGGGTTCGCCTTCTTGCCTCCAACCAGGATGACGTTGTTGCGCTTGATTGCGTCGGCTGTATAGTAGCGCGCGAGCGTGAGGTGGGTTGGCGACGACGCAGGAATTTGTTCGAGCATCTGTTGCGCCGCGCGAACTCCGCCGAAGGTGATGAGGTTATGGGAGTAGACCTGGTCCAGATCGAACTTTCGATCCGGGCTAAGGTCGGAAGACTGGACCTCGCGCATATAGTTGCGGTTCAGGTAGTCGCCCAGGGCGATGGGGTGATGCACCAGGTCGGTGATGAGGCTGAGCGAATCATCGGGAAGCACGACGTCGGTCTGCTGATGGTAGCGAAGGAAGTCTCCCCAGAATGCTGCCACCGCGGGCTTGCCTTCCCAGGTGTTGAGGGCCCTTCGAAGGGACCGGTTCTGCTGGAACTGGACGATGCAGAGGGCCAGGAGTCCGAGACAGAGAGCCGCCCAGACGATGGAGGCCCGGCTGCGCGGAACTCGCGTGGCGGAAGCGGTGGCCTGGCCGGATCGGACAAGTTCCAGCGAGGGGAGATCGAGAGGGAGCTTGGGTGCGGCTTGATCGGGTGCAGTTTGAAGCTGGGGTACCCGGCGATGGAAGATCGGCTTATAGCCGCCACGGGGGATTTCAAGGATCAGGGTTTCGTCGGCGCCTTCGGTCGCAAAATACTGCTCAATGCGCTTTCTCAGTTCGGTGGCGTTTACCCGAACGATGTTGTCCTGACTGCGATCGTAGGAGGAGGACCGGCCAAATACCTTGGCGCCGATCTCCTGCTCGTGGATCTCTGGGCAGCCTTCCTTCAGCGATTGGTTTCCGACGTAGAGCAGGAAGTCGCGGAGGCGGGCCGAGCGTTTGAAATGTGCACTGGCCGCAACGCGACCGATCAAGGCGCGTCGTTCGTCAATACCCGGCTTATCCGGGGCTACTTCCGGCGGTGCGTTTGCAATTGAACCCATAGGCAATCCACTTAATCGGCGGGCGGCGACAAGTGTAGCATGCTGATCGGACGTCTCGCCGGACGGACCTTCATGATGCCGCAAGTATTTGAAATATAAATGGTTTACGCCTCTCTCTTACGGTAAATTAATGTGCTGCTTCCGGTAAATTAACTTGCTCACCCTGTAGCGGCTCTCCACTATGAACCATCATTCAATGCCGCACTGGCGTGCCCTCCTATAGATGGGCTTTCTCGTGCGGAATTCCATCCCCGCGGATTCTGACCATCCCCGGTTCATAGCTCTTGGAGGTTTTCGTGAATACCATCCGCTTTCGCAACATCGTGACCTGTTCCGGAATGGCACTGATGCTCAGTCTTGGGTTGACTCTCTCCGCAACCGCTCAACAGTATCTGGGCACAATCAGCGGCAACGTTTCCGATTCGACGGGTGCAAAGATCGTCGACGCCGCAGTGACGGCAACCGACACCACCACGAACTTTGTCTCAAAAGGGGTCAGCAACGGCGCGGGCGATTACACCATTCCGTCTCTAACGCCCGATGTATATACGATCACGGTCACTGCCAAGGGCTTCCGCGTGGAGACGCGTACCGGGATCACGCTCACTGCTGGCGCGACCGTAGCAACCGATTTCGCCCTCACGGTTGGGAGTCCGACGGAATCAGTCATCGTGACCGAAAATTCCCAGTTGTTGAATACGGAATCTGCGGCTCTTGAGACAACGATTACCAATCAGGAGGTCACCGACCTACCCAACAACGGCCGCAATCCAAACGTACTGGCGACCCTTACCGTTGGCGTCATCAACGGCGGGTCAGGTGGATATTTTCAGGGCAAGTCAAGTGGTTTCACCAACCCCTTCAGCGGGGTATCAGTACAGATTGTCTCCAATGGGAGCAGCGGCCACAACCGGCTCACCATTGACGGCATTCCGAACGATCCCCCCGAGCGTCTCTCCGGAGCTACTTACTCCGGATTTACTCCTTCTCCGGAGTCGGTGCAGGAAGTTAAGGTCTCGCAGTCGATCTTCGATGCCCAGGTGGGACACGGCAACGGAACCGTCACCGACACTATCCTTAAGTCCGGGAACGACCAGTTCCACGGCGCGGCCTACTATGTTTTTCAGAACACGTATATCAATGCGAACACCTCGGACAAGAGCCATCTCAATCAGGCTCGCAACAACGATCAATTGAGCCAGACCGGTTTCGTGTTCGACGGCCCGGTACGAATTCCCAAGGTATACGACGGCCGGGACAAGACCTTCTTCATGGTCGCTTACGAGCGTTACTTATCGCATTCGGCCCTGAACTATAACTCGCGGGTTCCAACTGCTGCCGAATTGAAGGGTGACTTTTCGGGTCTTTGCAACACATTCAACGGCTCCGGCCTCTGCACCTCCGGGATTCAGCTGTACATGCCCAATTCGCCCGTCGATTCCAACGGCAACCGCACCCAGTTCTTTGCCAACAACAACATCGCGTCAGCGATTTCGACGGCAGGCGCCGCACTGGCCAGCTACTATCCTGCGCCAAACGTACCCGGCGCCTCCGCCCAGACTTCGCCAAACTACCAATCGACGCAAACGTCGTATCGCAGCAACTACCCGTCGTGGGACGTCCGCATCGATCACAAACTCGGCGCGAACGACACCATCAATGCGATCTACATCCAGGCTGGCCTTACCCAGAGCTACCCGCTACAGGGCTTCCCGAATGGAATCGGACCCAACGGTTACGGATACCACGTTATCCGCAACACCCGCGGCGGCAGTTTGGACGAGGTCCACGTGTTCTCTCCGAGCTTTGTGCTCGACTCGCGTCTGGGACTTGAAGTCCATCCCTTCGGGCTGGTCTATCCCGGCAACGTGAACTTCAATTTGGGCGGCCTCGGCATTTCGCAGACCGGTCTGCCGTATGCCTCATTCCCGGGCGTGAACAACGGCGATGGCTACGCCAGTCTCGCACCCGGCGCGGGCGGCCAGGTCAGCACCAGCACGGTGGGTTCGCTGAACGAAATCGCCACCAAGACCGTCGGTGCCCACTCCATCCGCTTCGGGTTTGAGGGCAACATTCTTCGCTACAATCAGCAGAACCCGGAGAGCGGCTTCGGCAACGGCAGCGGTACGGCCGGGTTCAACTTCGATCGCCGCTTCACGGAGCAGAACTACCAGAACGGCGACGCGAATTCCGGCGACTCCTTTGCCAGCCTTCTGCTCGGGACCTTCTCATCCACCAACTATACGATCGCTGCCTCCTACGCGCTCCAGCAGCTTTACATTGCGCCGTGGGTGCAGGATGAC
>Ga0302197_10001727_pt1 | contig 20709 bp, 19 predicted proteins | sample II_Bog_N2_1_FD_193526 | JGI IMG/M metagenome (GOLD analysis project Ga0302197, IMG submission 193526) | Peat permafrost microbial communities from Stordalen Mire near Abisko, Sweden - II_Bog_N2_1 | ecosystem: Environmental > Terrestrial > Soil > Wetlands > Peat | place: Sweden: Abisko...
ATTGGCGGGATGATTTTGACGATTGCCGGGGCTGCGTCGTGCCTGCTGCTGCCGATGCTGGCGCGGAGGGTGAAGGCTCTGCCGCTGTACCTGCTGATTGGGGTGGGCGGGAGCCTGTTTACGCTGTTTCTGCTGGTGCTGCCGAGGACGCCGATGACGTTTGCGCTGGCGTTTCTGGGGGAGAACGCGGTGCAGGCGCTGAGCTTTACGGCGGCGGTGGCGATCTGCTTTGCGACGATTGGGCGGAACAATCCTCTGGCGGGGACGCAGTTCAGCCTGCTGACGGCGGCGACTGTGCTGCCGATTTTATACATGGGCGTGCTGGATGGGCGGGTGTATGGCGGGTATGGGCTGGCGCGGATGTATCTCGTGGATGGGGGAGTGAGCCTGGCGGCGTGCGTGGTGATGGCGGCGGTGATGTGGAAGCTGAGGGTTGGACGACGGCTTCCGGATGAGCTGCTGGGGAACGAGGCGGAGTAGGCGGGGGCGTTGAGCTCTCCGGCCGGGTGTGATTTGGGATGTCTATTCCGGGGGAGAAATTACCCACTCTCCGGGATCGAGCTGCGCTCGATCCCGGTTTTTGATGGGGTGGAGGACGGGAGATTTGTCACTCTCACCTTAGCCACAAAAACAACCACGTGGCGAAGGTGGGGTACCCGGCTAAGAAACGCTGCGCCTGCGGCGCGCGGTTGGCGATGGCGGCAAGGCGGATGGTGGTGCTAGTCGAGTTGGCGCAGGGCTGGGCTGGCGGCGTAGATGGAGAGGAAGAGGATGGCGGCGAGGGCGAGCATGGAGCTCAGGACGATTTGTGTTGGGAAGTGCACGGAGAGAGCGCCGGCGGCGAGGGCTCCGAGTGGAGGCAGGCCGAGGAAGGCGGTGGCGTAGATGCTCATGGCGCGGCCGCGCATCTGGTCGGAGGCCAGCTCCTGCATGGCTACGGTGATGGCGGAAAGGGCGAGGATCATGCCGAAGCCTTCGAGGAACATGCAGGCCTCAGAGAGCCAGAGGGTGGTGGAGTTGCAGAAGACGATGAGGATGAGCATGACGGAGGCGGCGGAGAAGGGGATGATGCGTCCGCGATGGTGGAAGGTGCCGCGCCAGGCGACGAGGGCTGCGCCGATGACGGAGCCGAGGCCGGAGGCTGCGAGCATGAGTCCGTAGACGTGTTCGCCCTGGTGGAGCTTGTTGCGGACGAACCAGGGGATGAAGGAGAGAAATGGGAAAAAGAGGAGGCTGGAGGTGCAGATGATCCAGACGAGGACGAACATCTGGGGGTGTCGGCGAACGTAGCGGAGGCCTGAGGCAAGGCTGTTGAGGATGCTTTCGTGGAGGACGGGCGCGTCTTCAGGGTAGTGGATTTGGAAGAGTGCTCCGAGGACGGCGAGGAAGCTGACGCCGTTGAGGAAGAAGTTGCCGGCGACGCCGAGGGCGGCCATGGCATATCCGCCGAGGGTGGGACCGAGGATGCGGGAGAGGTTGAACTGGGCGGAGTTGAGGGCGATGGCGTTGGTGAGGTCTTCACGGGGTACGAGGCGGGGAACGAGGGCCTGGTAGCTGGGGGCGTTCATGGCCTGTGCTACGCCGTTGAAGAAGGAGATGAGGGCGATTTCCCAGATGTTTACGAGGGGGTGGCCGTCGGGGCCTTTGAGCCAGGCGAGCAGGGCGAGAGCGAAGGCGAGCAGCATCATGGCGGATTGGGTCATGAGCAGTAGGCGGCGCTTGTTGACGCGGTCTGCGATGACTCCGCCAAAGAGGGTGAAAAAGAGGAAGGGGATGGAGCCGACGAAAGAGACGACGCCGAGCCAGAATGGGGAGTTGGTGAGGGTGAGGACGAGCCAGCCGAGGGCGACGTTCTGCATCCAGGTGCCGATGTTGGAGAGGAAGTTGCCGCTCCAGAAGAGGCGGAAGTCGCGGTTGCCGAGAGCGCGGAAGATGGCTGGCCACTTGCTGGATGCCTGGTCGGGCCGGATGAGGATGCCGGGGGACTGGGCCATGCCGGCGTGGTCGAGTGGTTCGAGGGGCTCGGTGGAGCGGGGCGCGGCCTCAGGGGCAGGGTGCTGGCCGGGGGATTTCCGAGAGTGCTCCATGCCCTAGTGTAAGCTGATGCTTTCCGGGCTTGCCTGCCCGAAATCCACGATAAAGAGGACATGATGGTGCGACCGAGCGCTTCCCTGCTGTTGATTTCCCTGTTTGCCACGACGACGATGGCGATGGCCCAGAGCGCGTTTGCTCCGCCGAAGACGGTGTTTGGGTATCGGGACTTTGGGGCGGAGGCGAAGGTGGACGCCGACTTTCTGGCGGTTCCGGATGCGAAGCTGGCCGGGGAGCACCTGAAGACGCTGACGGCTAAGCCGCATATTGCCAGCTCACCGGAGGATTTGGAGACGGCGCAGTATGTGGCGGCGCAGTTCAAGGCGGCGGGGCTGGAGACGGAGATTGTGCCGTACCGGGTGCTGCTGAACCAGCCGCGGAAGGTGAGCTTTGAGGCGCTTGGGGACGATGGGCGGTTGCTGGGGACGGGACCTACGCGGGAGCGGGTGGAGGGTGACGCGTACCAGGACGATGCGCGGGTGGTGATGCCGTTCAACGGGTCGTCGGGTTCGGGCGATGTGACGGGCGAGGTGGTGTATGCGAACTAAGGGCGGCTGGAGGACTTCAACAAGCTGGCCGAGGAGCACATCGACCTGAAGGGGAAGATTGTGCTGGTGCGGTATGGGGCGAATTTTCGGGGGGTGAAGGTCTATATCGCCGAGCAGCGGGGAGCGGCGGGTGTGCTGATCTACTCGGACCCGATCGACGATGGGTATTTCAAGGGGGATGTGTACCCGAAGGGGCCTTGGCGTCCGGAGAGGGGTGTGCAGCGGGGCAGCGTGCAGTATCTGTTCAAGTATCCAGGGGACCCGCAGACGCCGGGAGTGGCGTCGACTATGGATTTGCCGGATTCGGCGAGGCTGGATCCACTGAAGACGGGCAACCAGCCGAGTATACCGGCGGTTCCGATCAGCTACCACGATGCTTCGCCGATACTGGCGGCGCTGACGGGGCCGGGGGTTCCGGGGGGCTGGCAGGGCGCGCTGCCGTTCCACTATCACCTGGGCGGAAGCGGGGCAAGAGTACACCTGGTAAGCGACCAGGACTATAGGGTCCGGACGATTTGGGATGTGATTGGGAAGATCAAGGGCACGGAGCAGCCGGATGCGTGGGTGGTGGCGGGCAACCACAGGGACGCGTGGGTGTATGGAGCGGTGGACCCGAACAGCGGAACGGCGGCCATGCTGGAGGCAGTGCATGGGCTGGGCGCGCTGCTGAAGCAGGGCTGGCGGCCGAAGCGGACGATTGTGATTGGCAGCTGGGACGCAGAAGAAGAGGGGCTGATTGGGTCGACGGAGTGGGTGGAGGAACACGCAAAGGTGCTGGAGCACGCGGTGGCTTACTTCAATGTGGACGTGGCGGTGGCGGGGCCGGATTTTGGAGCGGAGGCGGTGCCGAGCCTGAAGCAGTTTGTGCGTGAGGTGACACGCGAAGTTCCGAGCCCCAAGGGGGGCACGGTGTACAGCGTGTGGAAGCAGAACAGCGGTGAAACTGGCCGGGACGCGAGCACGGGACACACGGTGCGGGCCAACGCGATGCAGGAGGATGTGCCAGTGGGCGACCTGGGTTCGGGGTCGGACTACACGCCGTTTTTGCAGCACATCGGGGTGCCGTCGACCGATATTGGGTCACATGGGGACTATGGGGTATATCACTCGGTCTTCGACAATTACGCGTGGTACGTGCAGAATGCGGACCCGAGCTTTGTGTATTTGCAGGAGATGGCGCGGGTATTTGGGTTGGAAGTGCTGCACATGGCGGATGCGGATGTACTGCCGTACGACTATGTGACGTATGGCAAGGAGATAACGCAGTATCTGGAGGCGGCGAAGCGAAAGGCTGGGGGGAGTGTGGATTTTGGCTTGGCGCTGGGGGCCGCAGCGCGGTTTGAGGCGGCGGCGGATGCGGTGCAGAAGCAGCAGCTGGCTGGGGGTGGGGATGGAGCGCAGTTGAACCTGAAGCTGAGGGCGGCGGAGGGTGCGCTGATCAATCCGGCGGGGTTGCCGAACCGGCCTTGGTACAAGCACACGATTTATGCTCCGGGTGAGTTTACCGGGTATGCGGCGGTGGTGATACCGGGGGTGAACGAGGCGCTGGACGCGAAGAAGAACGATGTGGCGGCGGAACAACTGACGGCGCTGACGGAGGCGCTGAACCGGGCGGCGGCGGCGCTGGAGCAGTGAGGGGCTAGCGGGGCCGGTTGGTTCAGGGTTTTTTGTCGGACAGGGTGATTTTGTCCTGATTGTTCATGAATGTGCGTCCGCGGCCTGAGGGGGCGAGGTTGGGGTCGTGGACGGGCATTCGTTCGGACTGGGCGTTGAAGCCTTTGAGAAGCAGGGGGTTGGGCTTGAAGCGCGGCTGGCCGCCGGAGAACTGGCGGACGTGGCTGAGCAGCATACCCATGCGGCCGTGCATGGGGCGAATGACTCCGCGGATGCGTACGTCCATGTCCTTGTACTGGCGCAGGGGGCCGACGGTTTCGCGGTCTTCAGGAAGGCTGAGGATGAAGAAGCGGCAGTCGTTGTCAGCGAGTGCCTGGGGACAGACGTCGAGGAAGCGGGAGCCGTCGGAGAGTTCGACAACCTCGTAGATGTGGGCTGAGACACAGACCTCAGTGTTTGGGTGCTGGGAGGCTTCGGTGGCGGAGACGCAGGGGGGAGCGGTCTTGTGTCCGCTTGCCAGGGCGACATGGGGCAGCAGCAGGGCGACGGCGAAGCTGGCGAGGCCGAGCGAAGTCCGGCGCGGGGAGGCCATACGCATTGGAGAGCTCCTGAATAAAGTGACGCGGAAAGTTGCCACAAGGGTAGCGCGAAAGGGGATTGAGGGCAAGGGACTAGGGACTGGGGGACTAGGGACTGGGACTGGAGCCTGATCGGGCTGCGCTCGATTGTGGTTGGGATTTGGGACAAGCCTGGAGGCTGGGCGGTATACTCTGTGGTGCTTTCGGTAAATCGAATTTTCAGGCCGGTAAACGGCGGAGTGGCCCCGATGATAAAGACGATGTTGGCAGCGATGCTGCTGAGCGCGGTTGCGGTAAGTGGGAGCGCGCAGGCGCAGGATGCGAATGGGCAGAAGCTGGAGATGAACTATCGCGGGGCGACGCTGATTTTTGAGCCGTACGCGGCGAACATTGTGCGGGTCACCATCAGCCAGCAGAAGGAAGCGGCCGAAGGGGCGGCTGGTTATGGAATCGTTGCCAAGCCGGATGCGAGCGGCTGGAGCAAAGGCAAGGATGGGGAGCGGGAGGTCTACCGGTCCGGAGAGATGTCGATTACCACGCCTGCCTGGCACAAGTCCACTTCCCTGCCGATGCCGAACGAGACGGGCAAGTATTTTTCCGGGTCGACGCCGGGTGCGGATTTTTTGTTTACGCGTGCGGACGGGACCGAGCTTGTGGAGTGGACCGGGTGGGAGCAGTCGGTTCCGAATTACAAGGACGGCAATGAGCAACTGCTGAATGACCGGCGTCCGAGCGATGATCCGTTTTATGTGGTTGGGGCGAATTTTCGCTCGCCGGACGATGAGCACTACTACGGACTTGGGCAGAACCAGGAAGGGTATCTTGACCATCGCGGGCACACGGTGGATTGCTGGAATGACTACAACGCGACGGCGGGTGCGAGCACGTGTGTGCCGTTTCTGGTGACGAACAAGGGGTATGGGATTTTGTGGGATAACCCCTCGAAGACGACGATTCGGCCTGGGTTCAACGAGACGACGAGCTGGACGAGCGAGGTGGGCAACCGGGTTTCGTTTTTTGTGATTTCGGGCAAGACGACGGATGAGATTTATGCCGGGTATAAGCTGCTGACCGGGGCAACGCCTTTGCTGCCGAAGGCGGCTTATGGATACATCCAGTGCAAGCAGCGGTACCGGAGCCAGCAGGAGGTGTTGGATGTTGCGCGGGAGTATCGCAAGCGTCATTTGCCGGTGGATGTGCTGGTGGTGGACTGGTTCTACTACACGAAGATGGGACAGATGGATTTTGATCCGGCGTTGTGGCCGGACCCAGTTTCGATGAATGCGGAACTGCACAAGATGGGCTTCCAGACGATGATCAGCGTATGGCCGAGGTTTGTGCCGGAGGACGAGTATTACGCGACGATCCTGAAGAACGGATGGTTTGAGCATCTGGCGGATGGTACTCCGACCAATGGGCTGCCTTATGACAAGGCGGGTAGCGACATTGACACGACGAATCCGGATGCGGCGAAGTGGTATTGGGGGCTGATCAAGGACAAGATCTTGTCCAAGGGGTTTGACTCGATCTGGCTGGACGAGACGGAGCCGGATTTGCCGCCGAATGGGAGCTATTTGCACGCGGGACCCGGAACGGAGTACTTCAACATTTATCCGCTGGTGCATACAGCGATGTTGAAGGATGGATTTTCGCAGGACATTCCGCAGAAGCGGGCACTGAGCCTGGCGCGGGATGCGTATACGGGCATCCAGCGGAATGGGGTGATTGTGTGGTCGTCGGATATTTCTCCGCTGTGGGATACGTTGAAGCGTCAGGTGCCGACGGGGCTTGATTTTACGGCGTCGGGGGTGGCGAACTGGAGCAATGACACGGGGGGATGGCAGTATTTGCCGGGCGAGCACCATTCGGCTCATGCGCCGTTGCTGGACCCGTCGGATGCGCGCGATAATGTGGGCGGCTATGACGATTATCCGGAGCTATACACGCGATGGTTTGAATATGCGACGTTTCTTCCGATCATGCGGACGCATGGAAGCCGGCCCAACAACGAGGTTTGGTCGTATGGCAAGCAGGCGGAGCCGATTCTGGAGAAGTATCTGAAGTTGCGCTATGAGCTGATGCCGTATCTGTACTCAAACGAGTACCACACATGGAAGACGGGCGCTCCGTTGATGCGGGCGTTATTCATGGACTTTCCGAACGACCCGGCGGTGGCGGATTTGCGGGATGAGTATATGCTGGGGCCGGCATTTCTGGTGGCTCCGATTACGGGCCAGGGAGCGACGAGCCGGAAGGTGTATTTGCCTGCTGGTGCGGAGTGGTACAACTACTGGACCAACGAGCGCTTGAAGGGTGGACAGACGATTACGGTGAGCGCTCCGATCGATACGCTGCCGTTGTTTGTGCGCGCAGGATCGATTGTGCCGGTGGGCGCGATGGTGGATTCGACAGCGCAGGCGCAGGCGATTGCGAAGGTGCGCGTGTATCCCGGAGCGGATGGGCAGTTCACGCTGTTTGATGATGACGGCACGAGCTATGCGTATGAGCAGGGCGCGGGGCGCATCACGGAGCTGACGTGGAACAACGCGACGCGGAAGCTGAGCCACACGGGCGCAGCGGCGTGGACGGGGGCTGACGCGGGCGTGGTGGAAGTGGTGGGTCACTGAGAGGTGGGCATAGCGTACGGAACAATCCCAAAGTGATTTCCGTACGTCTATGTATGATGCGCAGGGCTGTTGTGTTGATGTCGTTGATTGCTCTCCTGCTTTGGGGTCCGCTGGCGATTGCAGGCCGTCCGGCCAATACGCCGGCTGCGGCGAAAGCTCCACCACAGCGGATTCCGCTGATTGCGGAGCCGCTGAAGCTGGCGGATTTTGCGGGGATGGAGCCACGCGCGGAGTTGAAGGACAAGCTGCTGAAAGTGAGCGGGTTCATTCAGAATTCGCCGAGCGATGGCAAGCCTGCGACGGAAGCGACTGAGGCGTACCTGGGCTATACACGATCGGCGATGTACGTAGTGTTTGTGTGCCACGACGATCATCCGGGGCTGGTGCGGAGCCACCTGGCGCGGCGCGAGAATATCCAAGCGGACGACAATGTTTCGATCCTGTTTGATCCGTTCCGGGATCATCGCAAGGGTGTGATGTTCAGTGTGAATCCTGTGGGGGTGCAGGCGGATGCGGCGTGGACCGAAAACAACGGGATGGACTATAGCTACGACCAGGTTTGGGATTCGGAAGCGCGGTTGACGGGCAGTGGGTGGATTGCGCTGATGGAGATACCATTTCGCAGTTTGCGCTTTCGTCCGAATGGGGAAGACTGGGGCGTTGTGTTGAGCCGGAGCATTCCGCGCAACAGTGAGTCGGACTTTTGGCCTCGGGTGGCGGCGAGTGTTTCGGGGGTTCTGAGCCAGGAGGCGACGATCACGGGGATTCACGGGGTGACGGGGTCGCACAATGCGCAGGTGAATCCATACGCGCTGGCGCAAAATGAGCGGATATTGAACAATGTGGATCCGACAAATCCGTTTTTCAGTTCGCGCCATTTTGAGGGCACGGGCGGGGGCGAGGCGAAGTTCATTTTGAAGGACAGCATTGTGTTTGACGCGACGGTGAATCCGGACTTCAGCAATATTGAGTCAGACCAGCCGCAGTTTACGGTGAACCAGCGCTATCCTGTGTATTTTCCGGAGCTGCGTCCATTTTTTCTGGAGAACGCGAGCTACTTTGCGACGCCGATTCAGCTGCTGTATACGCGGAATATTGTGCATCCGGAGTTTGGCATAAGGGCAACGGGCAAGGTGGGCAAGACGAACGTTGGATTGCTGGCGATTGACGACCGGGAGCCGGGGGAAACGGTTGCGCCAGGCGACCCGCTGTATCACAAGCGAACGCTGTACACGGTGGGCCGGGTTTCCGAGGACATTGGGAAGGGATCCAGTGTCGGGCTGACGTATACGGATGCGGAGTTTGGACAGGGTTGGAACCGGATTGGCGGCGTGGATTTTGTGGCGCGGATGAACGACAAGTGGACTACGCAGGGCCAATGGGTGGAGAGCTCGACGAAGGGCACGGAGGACAGCGGAACTCCGCCGACGTACGCTGCGGGTCCTGCTGCGGATTTTCAGTTGCAACGCAATGGGCACGCCTTCAACATGTTCAACGAGTACCAGGATTTCAGCACGGGATTTCAGAGCCAGCTGGGGTTTTACCAGACATCGAATATTCACAGCGAGCACACGCACGCGAACTATCAGTGGTTTCCGAAGAGCAAGCGGCTGCAGAGTTTTGGGCTGGAGATGAACGAGAACATTGCGTTTGACCACAGTGGAAATCGCGTGTACCGGTACTTGACGGGGGATCCGTTTTTTCTTCTGCCGCGGAACACTGTGATGGCGCCGTTGTTTGGGGAGAACTCCGACACGGTGGGGCCGCAGAACGGGTATGCGCTGGCGCGGGATCAAAATTTTACGGAGAACTTTGGTGGACTTGTGGTTCGGAGCGCGCCGTTTTCGCAGTTGAACTTCAACCTGGTTTGCCTGCGTGGCGGCAATGTGAACTACAACCCTGCGGCGGGGTGGGTGCCGGAGCTGATGAACCAGGAGTTCTTGCAGGCGTATGTGACAGTGCAGCCGCTGCGGCAGCTGACGGCTGACAATGTTTATCTGCTGGACCGGGACCACGCTGCGCATGGCGGGGCGGATGTGTACGAGAGCCAGAAGATTCGCACGAAGGTGAACTACCAGTTTACGCGGGCACTGTCGGCGCGGGTGATTGTGGAGTACGACTCGACGCTGGTGAACCCCGCGCAGACGAGCCTGCAGCGTACCAAGCAGATAGGGACCGAGGCGCTGCTGACATGGTTGCCGCATCCGGGGACGGCGGTGTATATCGGGTACAACAACGACCTGCAGAACCTGGACCGGTCACTGTGCAATCGGCTGCCAAACGGGACGTGCGACCCGAACAACACGACTCCGCAGGTGGGGCCTGGGTATTTGAACGACGGGCGGCAAGTGTTTGTGAAGGCGTCGTATCTGTTCCGGTTCTGAACGGGCAGATTCTTCCTCCGCTGGAAGTGGGCGGGTGGCTGGGTGAATCTGGTATGCTTCCCCGGTTCGAAGCGGGGGTGAGTTTTGTCCCTCGAAAAAACTGACTTAAGAGGGACGCCATGATGAATCGCCGCGAATTTATCGCCGTTGCCGCTGCTGCCGCCACTACACCGGCTGTACGCGGGTTTGCCGCCGGGGCAGAGGCCACCCGTTCCGGGCTGAAGTTTGGCGTGCAGCTTTACCAGGTGCGCGAGCTGATTGCGGCGACGCCGACGGCCGAGGGGCTGGGTTGGATTCTGGGTCAGATTTCGAAGATCGGATTTGCCAGCGTGGAGGGCTTCCCGGCGGTGTACACGTATCCAGCGAAGGAGTTGCGGCGTATGGTGGCCGACCACGGGCTGACGATTCCGAGCGGGCACTTTGACTTTGCGAGTCTGGACGAAAAGATTGAGTACGCGGCTGAGGTGGGCATGGAGCACATGATTTGCCCGTTTACGCCGCAGGAGTATTGGGGGACGGCAGAGGGATTTGCGCGGGCGGCGCACCGCTTCAATGAGGTGGCGGCAAAGGCCAAGGCGGCGGGGCTGAAGTTCGGCTACCACAACCATAACTATGAGTTCCGCAAGCTGCCGGCCGTGAATGGGGTGGTGGAAGACGCGTTTACGGTGTACATGCGGGAATTTTCCGCGGATGTGACGGTGGAGCTGGACGTGTTCTGGGCGGTGGCGGGCGGTGCAGACCCGGTTGCGCTGCTGGAGAAGTATCCTGAGCGGATTCGGCTGATCCACATGAAGGACCGTAAGGCTGGGGCGAAGTCGTCGGAGATGCCGGGTGGGGATGGTGCGCAATTTACGGAGATGGGCAAGGGGACGATCGACTGGAAGGCGGTGCTGGGTCTGGCGAAGCAGCACGGCATTCGGCAGTACTTCATGGACCAGGATGGCCACTCGATTCCGGTGATGGAGAGCCTGGCGGTGAGCTGGGAGTATCTGAAGAATCTGGCGATTTGAGCGGGCGGTGCGGGGGCACTGGTCAACGGCTGTCTGGTTTCTGCGTCTAACCGATGAGGCGTGGTGCGCGCGAGCGTGCCATGGCCCAGACTTCTGGGTTTGATGGTCAGGCTACCGATGAGAGAATTTGCAGGTTTCGCGATTGCGCCCCAGGCGCTGCTGATTTCCACTGCGCTGCTGATGGTTGGCGCGCCCGCATTTGCCCAGCAACAAGCCGCGCAGCAGCCCGTGCTGACGGTGAAGACACAGTCGAGCGAAGTGATACTGCCAGTGACGGTGCGGGACAAGAAGGGGCAGATTGTCTCAAGCCTGAAGGCGGAAGATTTTACGCTGACAGAGGATGGGCGAGTGGAGACGATCAAGAGCTTCAGCAATCCTACCAACCAGCCGCTGCGGCTGGGGTTGCTGATTGACACGAGCCGAAGCCAAGGGAGCGCGCTGGCCGGGGAGCGGACGGCGAGCGGCAAGTTTGTGGACCTGATGCTGGCCCAGCCGACTGACAAGGCGTTTTTGCTGCACTTTGACCACGAGGTGGAGCTGCTGCAGGACTTTACCAACTCCAAGGACAAGCTGCACCACGAACTGGACGGGATGACGACGGCTACGGGCGGCGGCGAGAATGCGCAGGTCGAGGGCGGGTCGGGACAGAGTTCCGGCGAGGGGCAGGGAGAGGGCGGCGAACACCGGAGCCGCGGGCATCGGGGCGGGACGCAGATGTATGACGCGATCTACCTGGCGAGCAACGAGGTGATGGCGTCTCAGCCGGGTCGGAAGGCGATGATTTTGTTTTCCGATGGAGTGGACCGGGGCAGCAAAGAGTCGCTGAGCAGCGCTGTGGACGCGGCGGAAAAGGCGAATGTGTCGGTATACACGGTGTATTTCAAGGGTGAGGAAGAGCGACAGGGGATGCAACAGGGTATGGGTGGACGTCATGGCGGAATGGGTGGCGGCGGGGGGATGGGCGGCGGCTGGCCGGGCGGCGGCGGGATGGGACGCCACGGGGGTGGCGGGCAGAGTCCACAGTCGGGCGAGGTGAAGGTGGACGGCAAGAAGATCATGGAGCAGATTGCGAGCCGGACAGGCGGTCGGTACTTTGAGGCGAAGAAGAAGGACAGCTTTGACGAGGTGTATGCGCAGATTACCGAGGAGTTGCATGGGCAGTATCTGCTGACGTACGCGCCTGAGAAGGCGGCCAGCGAGGATGACTCAACGGACGGGTTCCACAAGATCAGCCTGAAGGCGAAGAACGCGGATTACACGGTGTATACGCGCGAAGGGTACTTCGACAGCGGGAAGTGAGGGGCGCCGGATCGATCGCGAGGGGGTTATCGCGGGTCCTGATGAATGCTTTCCTTGTCCCAGTTGTCGAGGTCTTCCTCTTCACTGTCGGGTCGGCGGGTGATGAGCTTTCGGAGGACCCTGTCGACGAGTCCCATGACCCTGGTGTCTTTGGCGAGGGCGTCTCTTCGCTCCTGGTCGGCGGCTTCCCTGTAGAGTTCGGGATGATTGAGTCTGACGAGGAGTTGGGCTTTGATGAGGCGGTACTGGAGTCTGCTGAAGCGGACATCATTCTCAACGAGGGCGATTCTGGCCTCAGGGCTGAGGGCTCCGTCTTGCTCATCGGCGGTGGGCGCGCCCTGTACGTAGAACAGGCCGAGATTGAGGAGATCGTCACGGTCCTGATCCGTGAGGATATCCTTCAGCTCAGCGATGTTTTTGAAGAATAGTTTGTCCGCCATGATGCCCCACCTGACTCGTTATGAATCAATCTGTTGGGGATGAGTTTACCACCATGGAGTGTGAATCGCTGTGGATGGCCGAAGAGCGGTCAGGCAGCGGTGCGGTCACAGCATGCCGTAGTGAGTTCGGGGGCGAGGCCCTGGACCAGGATTGCCTCGAGGCCGACAAGGCGAAGCAGATGGGTGACGTGGGCCGAGGGGTGGAGCACGCAAAAGCTGGTGCCGGATTCGATGGCTGTGCAGTAAAGGGTGATGAGGGCCGCGATTCCAGCCGCGTCGAGGCGCTCGGTGGCGGACAGATCGATGGCGAGCGACTGGCTGCGGACACTGGGGAGGAGCTGGTTGAGGAGCGAGGAGTCTGCGTCGCGGACCAGTTCCGCGGGGCCTTGGATGACGGTCATGTTACCGCCGAATTTGCTGGCGTTTTGGGGCTGCGGGATGGCAGTGATGGTGTGGGGCGAATGGGTGACAAGTATCCAGTTGTTCATGATGAAAGATCCTCCTGCTGAGTGGCTTGTCCGGCAGTCCGGCTGGTGTTGGGAAGTGCCAGCCAGGTGCGTCGGGCGCCTGATGCATGATAGGAGTACGCAAGAATGGCAGGGATTGGTTCCATTTCGGGGGAAAGAGGCGCAAAGGCCGGCGCGGAGCTGGTGCTTGAGGGCGTGCGCGCACTGGCGCTGAAGGCGGGTTTCAGCGAGGCCGGGGTGGTGGAGTTGCCGTACGAAGGGGATGCCGTGGATGCCGCGCGGTTTGCCGAGTTTATGCGCAAGGGCTACGGCGGGAATATGGAGTACCTGAAGCGGAGCAACGAGGATGGCGAGTTGGTACGGGCTCGTGTGCAGGCGGCGTTTCCGTGGGCAAGGTCAGTGATTGTGGTGCTGGCGGGGTACAACACGGATGCGCCGCTGTCGACCGCTGCGGCAGAGGCGGGTTCGGGATGGATTGCACGGTATGCGTGGTCAAGCCGGAAGGTGTCCGGACGGCGGCAGCCGAGCGACTACCACAAGGTGCTGCTGAAGCGGCTGCGGACTCTGGAGGCGGAGCTGAAGCGGGAGTTGGGGGAGTTTGAGAGCCGTGCGTATGTGGATACGGGGCCGCTGGTGGAGCGAGCTGTGGCCCGGGCCGCGGGGCTGGGTTGGGTGGGGAAGAACACGTGCCTGATTCATCCGAAGCTGGGATCGTGGAATTTTCTGGCGGTGCTTGTGACAGCGCTGCCGGTTGCCGGGGCTGGGCTGACGGTGCCGGACCGTTGCGGGAGTTGCACGCGGTGCCTGGATGCGTGCCCGACAGGGGCACTGATTGCACCACGGCAGATGGATGCGAGGCGGTGTATTGCTTATCTGACGATCGAGCACCGGGGCGAGATAGAGGAGAGCCTGATGGCGGGGGTGGGACGGCAGGTGTTTGGGTGCGATATCTGCCAGGATGTGTGCCCGTGGAACCGGAGAGCTCCGTTGAGCATGGACGTTGAGATGTCGGCGCGTGCGGAGTTGGTGAATCCGGCGCTGGAGTGGCTGGCGGGGCTGGACGAAGTCGGCTTTGAACGTGAGTTCAATGGGTCGCCGTTGCGGCGCACGGGCTTTCACCGACTGCGCCGCAACGTGGCAGTAGCGATGGGCAACAGTGGATTGGCGCGGTTTGAGCCGCAGTTGCGGGCCTGGAGCGGGCCGGAGGCACCCGCGATAGTACGCGCGGCCGCACGCTGGGCACTGGAGCGGCTGGGCGGTGCCAGCGGTTAGGCGAGGCTAAGCACTGCGGGTGACGGCAACGGCATTGAGGCCCTTGGGGCCCTGCTGCACTTCGAACTCGACCGACTCGCCCTCGTTCAGGGAACGATAGCCATCGGACTGAATTGCGGAAAAATGCACAAAGACGTCTTCGCCGGTATTGCGCTGAATAAAGCCATAACCCTTGGCGCCGTTAAACCATTTGACGGTTCCCTGTTCCCTCACTGGACAACTCCTGACCGCTCACGATTCGCACTATGTCCGCCTGGGTCCTTGCTTTAAGGTTCTCTGCCGAGCTATCTCTTGGCTTATGCCGGAAGATAGTGTGCGAGATAGCTTATGCAACGTGTCCGGAGAGACACTGGAAGACACCGTGCGGAAGTTCGAATAGCTTGAACTGTGAGTCCGTTATGTCAGGAATCCTATAAAAATGCAAGAGGAAAGCGGAGAGAAGCTGCGTGGGGAGGTTTATCAAAGCTGCGAGAATCCCAGTATTCACAATGGTTCCGGCGGTGGGCTGCTAGCATCGAAAGTAGAGTTGATTATGGAAACAATCCCAGTATCTGAAACGACCGCGCCGGAGGAAGTGATTCTGGCGGTGGAACGAGGCACGGCTGATAGTCCGTCGGCGAAGGCCATTCCGATCACCGGTTTTAACCTGAAGCGCGACGGGAAACTGATGGTGCACTACCTGCTGGACAGCGAGGTTCATACCTTTGCGTTCAGTGTAGCGGCCAATGCGATTCTGTCGTTTATCCCTTTTATTGTGATGCTGTATACGATTGCCAACGGGGTGTTCCATTCGCCGGCGATGGTCTCGGTTATTGGTGAGATGGTGCAGTACTTCTTCCCGTCAAACCAGAATTTTGTAGCGCAGAACCTGGCCCTGGTTGCGGAGCGGCAGGGAGTGCAGGCGTTTTCGCTTGTGATGATTCTGGTATCGTGCACGGGGATATTTCTGCCGCTGGAGGTGGCGCTGAATCGCTCGTGGGGCGTGACGGTGAGCCGGAACTACCTGATGAATCAGCTTGTGGCGCTTGGGTTGGCGCTATGGATGGTGATTCTGGGGCTAGTGAGCATTGTGCTGAACGCGATTGCGCGGGACCTGCTGACGCTGTTGTTCTTCGGTCACATCGATAACTTTGTCTTCCGGCTGATCGCGGGAACTTGGCTGGTGCTGTCGACGGCGGTGGCGAGCGTGCTGTTTTTCTTTTCGATTTACTGGCTGCTGCCGAACCGGAAGGTGCCGTGGAAGCCGGTGCTGCGGGTGGCTACGGTGACCGGCGTGCTTTGGGTGGGGGCGAAGTACCTATTTGTGGGGGTGCTGCCGCACCTGGATCTGCGGGCGCTGTACGGGCCGTTTTCTGTTTCCGTGGGGCTTCTGCTATGGGCTTATGTTTCCGGGTTGCTACTGTTTGCCGGAGCGCAGTTCAGCGCGGCACGGTTGAATGCGACGAGCACTCGTGGGGTTACCGTGGAAGGCCGGTAAGGCTGGCAGGCGTGGCCGGATGAAGCTGTGAGGCGATGACTCAGTCGCGGTTGACGAACTCGATGAGTTCGCCGATGGTGCAGTGAGCCTCGACGGCGTGACGCAGGGGCAGGTCGACCTGAAGCTGGTAGCGATTTCTTCTTCCTTCGCGGGTAACGCGGAGGTAGCCGGCTGCAGCCAGTTCATCGACAATGCGCTGAACGGCGCGCTCGGTGATGCCGACCTGAAGGGCCATCTCTCTCATACGCGCATCGGGCTGGCGGGCGATGAGGAGCAGGATATGCGCGTGATTGGTGAGGAACGTGAATCCTGCGGGAGTGGCAGCATTAGATTTCGCAGCGCGAGTCATGCGGGGCCCCTAGTGAAATAGTCATAACACACGACATGGAATTCGTATTGTTTATTTACATCTGGCAGACCGCAACCTCACCAGTGCCAGCGGAGAAAAAGGGACAAAATGGAGAAAGGTACCCAAACTGACTTCGCTTCTTGCCCTTTCCAAGGAGTAACAGACGCCTGGATCATTCTTGTGTAAGCCCATGAGGACAGTACTCTTGGATACTTCCTCAATCCTATTGGGTGGAGGGGCAGATGGGAGTTTTGGTCGGAACATTCGTAATACCAAAGTACCCATAAGGTAACTTGACTGACGCTGCAAGGGTAACTTTGATTTAAGAAGAACGCAACTTGTGGTGGAGAATGGGCGCAAAAAGGTCACGTGCGAGAAGGATGGGCCGGTGTGAACAGGCCCTAGGTGAGGTGGAAAGCCTTGATGGCGATGGCGTTGGGCTCTTTTCCGGCAGAAAGGATGTTGAAGAGCGAGCGTGAGCTGGTGCGGATGACGGCAACGTCGCCGGAGCGCCCGTCGACTGCAAAAAGGAGATGGCCAGCTGTGGAAAAGGCAAGAGCAACGGGACCGTCGCCGACGTGGATGGAGCCATCACGTTTGCCGTCGTCGATGGCGTAGACGGAGATTTCCTGGGAGTGGTAATTGCACTCGTAGAGGAGGGAATTGTCGGCGTTGACGAGGCCGTGGACGGGGTCCGGGCCCATGAGGTATGCACCGCCGACATCGTCTGTGCTGGTGACGACCTCCGAGATGGAGTCGGAGAGGGAGTTGGAGACGAACAGTTCGCCGCCGTCTGGCTTGAGGGCGAGTTGGACCGGGGCTTGTCCAACGTTGAGGAGAGCTTCGAGAGCGTCGGCGCGCGCCGGGTTTGCGGCATCTGCGGTGCGGGCCAGTGCGATGGCCATGATTTGGTGGCCGGCCGAGCAGGCAGCAAACGCTTTTGAGGAGTCAGGGAGTATGGCGATATCGGTCGCACCGGGGCATCCTTCAATGACTCTGCGAACCTGCCGGGTCAGGGCATCGACGATGCTGATGCTGCCTGCGCCGCGATTGGCAACGACGAGGGCCTTTCCGTCTGGGCTGAGGCGGGCGGCGGCCGGACGCTCACCGGTGCCGATGACGGCGATCTCCTGGCGGGCTTTGAGATCGATGACGGAGACGGAGTTGGATCCGGCGTTTGTGACGTAGGCGAAGGAGCCGTTTTTGTCGAGTTCGATGGAGGCCGGTTCGCGGCGTACGGCGATGGAAGCGACGACGGCGTTTTGCTCGGCGGAGAGGACGGAGATGCTGCCGTTGCCAAGTGGTGCACCCTGATTGAGGACGTAGACCTCATTGACGCTGGGGCTGGCGGCGACGGCTATGGGGTGCTGGCCAACGTGGATTTCTCGGTCGAGTCGCACGTGGACGACGTCAAAGATGCTGACGGTGTCGCTGGCACCGTTGGTGACGTAGGCGAACTCTCGATAGTTTGCGGGGTACTCGGGGAAGTCGTGGCGGCGGCAGCCGGTGGCGAAGAGGAGGGCTGTCATGGAGAAAGCTGCCGCCAGTTGAAACCAGTGCGCGGGGGTGCTCAAAGGGCCTCGGAGGCGACTTGAATGCCGCGGGGCAGATTGCGGTGCACGATGGGAGCGATCTGGGCGAGTTCGTCCATCATGCAGACGAATTGTTCGGGATAGAGGGACTGCGGCCCGTCGGAGAGCGCCTTTTCGGGCTGGTCGTGAACCTCGACCATGATGCCGTCGGCACCGACAGCAACGCCGGCGCGGGCCATGGGCAGGACCTTGTCTCGCTTGCCTGTGCCGTGGCTGGGATCAACGAGGATGGGGAGGTGGCTGAGCCGCTGCACGGCGGGGACGATGCTGAGGTCGAGCGTGTTTCGGGTGTGGTCGGTGAAGGTGCGTACGCCGCGCTCACAGAGGGCGACATTGTAGTTGCCCTCGCTCATGATGTATTCGGCGGCCATGAGGAGTTCGTCGAGGGTGGCGCTGAGGCCGCGCTTGAGCAGGACCGGTTTGCGCTGCTTGCCGGCGCGCTTCAGCAGGGAGAAGTTCTGCATGTTGCGCGCGCCGATCTGGACGACGTCAGCGTGCTCGGAGACGAGTTCGAGCGACTCGTTGTCGATGGCCTCGGTGATGATGCGCATGCCAAAGGCGCGGCGAATGTCGGCCATGATGAGGAGGGCTTCGAGGCCGAGTCCCTGGAAGGCGTAGGGCGAGGTGCGAGGCTTGAATGCGCCGCCGCGGAAGAACTGTGCACCGGCAGCGGCGACCTTTTCTGCGATGCGGAAGGCCTGTTCGCGGCTCTCGATGGAGCAGGGCCCGGCGACGATGGCGAGATTTCTGCCGCCGATGGTGGCGTCTGTACCGGCGAAGGGGATGACGGTGTCTTCGTCCTTGACGTCGCGGCTGGCGAGTTTGTAAGCCTTGGTGACCCGGATGACTTCGGCGACGCCGCTGAGGGCCTCAAGGTTTCCGCGATCAACTTCGCCCTTGTTTCCGGTAATTCCGATGGCCGTACGCTCCGCGCCAGGCAGAGGATGCGGACGAAATCCGAGTTGCTCAATGTGCTCGCAGACCGCCTGAATTTCTTCCGGCGACGCCTGCGCTTTCATCACGACAAGCATGACCAAGCCCCCAAACAACTAAGTGTAAAGGCTGGGGCCGGGAAGGGCAACGGGGCAGCAGCCGAGACGCAGCTGAATGGAAGGTTGGAGTGGGTATGTGGGTTTCCTCGGCGCCCCGGCTTTGGTGAGCGCCTCTTCTCAAAATGGCTTTCAAATTTCAGCGTGGCCATCATGGCGTGTAGCGACTTGAGGCCGGCCGCTCCTCGCAACCTGTCCATCTTGGCCTGGGCAGCAAAGACGCGAAAGGCGGCCTGGACAGGCGGGCTAATCCACTGGGTTAGATTGGATGGAAGGCGGCAAAAGCCGACTCTATTTTGAGCTCCGCGGAAAGGTTTCTCGATGGATTTCCACCTAAATCCTTCGTCAGTCATCTTAGGCTGAGGAAGGATATAAGGTCCAACAAATTCCCTGTCAGGATTTTATGAATAGACGCATTTCGTTCCAGGAGCGATTGCCGAAAAGAATCATTTTGCGATCGCATTGAGAATGGCGCTGTACTCGCTCTCAATGTTTTGCCACGCAAAGTGGTGCTGAAAGGCCGAGATAGCATCTACGCCAAGTTGCTTACGCTTTGACTCATCGGCCACCAGCATTTGGATAGCGTCCGCCAAAGCCTCTGAATTATCAGGGGCGATAAGAATGCCTCCGCCAAATTGCAGAGTTTCAGGAATGCCTCCGACATTGGTGGCAATTACGGGTACTCCACTTGCCATTGCTTCCACAGTGACCATTCCGAAAGGTTCTTGCCAGACCGAGGGACAGCAGAAGATATCAGCCTGCCGGATTCGCGCAGCGTAAGCCTCCCCTGCAAGGTAACCAATCAGCTTGACGTTTGAGGCTTGCTGCTCTTGCAGAGACTTTACATACTTTGTTGTTTCAAAGGTTCCGAAGCCCGCTCCGCCAATAATCGAACAGTCTGCCGGAACGTTTCTTTCGCCAAGAAGATGCATGGCCTGCATCAGGACATGTACACCTTTTTCCGCGACCAACCTTCCGGCAAATACAATCTGAACACGCTTTCCAGAATGATGCTCGTCAGGATGAAAGAGTTGACCATCCGCCCCATTGAAAAGGACGTTTGCTCTCGCTCGCAATTGCGGATGAGTCGCCAAGGCTTCCTCTGCCAGGAAACTACTGCAGAACATCAGCGGAACGGATTCAGCATGGATGGTATTGACATCCTCGCTGGATGCATACCTCAAATGCGAGTTATTCATATGCAGGACGACACTTGCGCCCTTAGTTCGAGTTACAGGTGCAAGGAACGCTGCAAATTCGGGGCGGTTGTGAACCCAGACAATATCTCCATGCTGCAAAATATCGATGAGAGGACGAAAGATCACTCGCAGAACTGCGCGCTTAGCCAGGGCTGGGGAGTACCTCCACAAGCGCCCGATCTTAGATAAGTACTTATACTTTGGAAGATACAAGACTCGATGCTGGGGGAAATGCCACGTTGAATCGTAAGAAGGGCAAACAACGACTTCCTCACGATTACGCACCACGTTGGCAACCCAACGCGAAATAGCGCCGCCAGAAATCTCGGAAAAAGGCTCTGCATCCGTAAGCAGGTGATAGACCATTCAAGGCACCGTCCAGTTGTAGGATATACCAGAGAGCAAGCTCGCCAGTTTGGACAGTGTTTGGGCTTTCTAGAGTGGAAGCTGAGTTTTTCGGTTCGGTGCGGGATGTGTATCGGCCGGCGATGGGACCTTACCAGATTGGGTGCACGTGCTTTGAGGATTGATTTCGGAGGCTGTCCTCCGCGGCGATTGGGAGACATTCCATCTGGTGCCGTATGGATTAGGGCCTGTTCACACTGCCTGAGTGGTGGCGACGGGAGCGGAGTTTTCCTCAGTTCAAGAAGCGACGAGTGCGCTGTAACTGGTTACTGAAGCGAGGAGCGACGCAGACATGGGGAAAACTGGCC
>Ga0302197_10001731_pt1 | contig 20659 bp, 20 predicted proteins | sample II_Bog_N2_1_FD_193526 | JGI IMG/M metagenome (GOLD analysis project Ga0302197, IMG submission 193526) | Peat permafrost microbial communities from Stordalen Mire near Abisko, Sweden - II_Bog_N2_1 | ecosystem: Environmental > Terrestrial > Soil > Wetlands > Peat | place: Sweden: Abisko...
GTTTCACCCTCCCGCTGAATCCTCCTGCCTTTCTCTGGACATACGGGCCGCCCGCCTTTCTGGAAATCCCGAGAGATGCGCAAAGCCCGGGCCTAAAGGCCTTGTCCATCTGCCCCTTTTCAGGGGGTTGAAACCCCCTGCTTCCTCCGGAATCTTCGATCTACCGAGGGTGCGGTTGAATGCATACGCTGCGATGTCAGCAGTGACCGCGCAGCAGACGCATATCCGCGCACGCAAACGCGTGACAAAATAGGCAAAATGACACGAAATAAGCCCGTTTTAGTGCGAATTAAGCGCAAAAAACGGTGTTTTGATACGTTTTTTGCGCGCCAAATGCGGGTTTTTACCCCAGTTTCGGATATCGTTGATATCTTCGATATCAATGCTAGCATTATTGCGGTACAATGGACCCGTATGGCGACGCTGCTGATCCGCAATCTCGACGACCAGGTGAAACAGAAGCTGAGGGTCCGCGCTGCGATGAACGGGCGACCGATTGAGGCAGAAGCGCGCGCGATTCTTACGGCGATCGTGAACTTTGTGCCGATTGCCGAAATGCCTTGGCCGGAACCCGCCGCTCCAGAGAATGAGTAAGTCTCCGGGGTGCCGGCCTTCCTCCCCGATCCCCAAACGCGAGGGATCGGGGGCACCCTCAATTTAATAATGCGCGGTATGAGACCAGGGCCGCCCGCCAGACCGCAGCTTCGACTCGCTGAACTTATCCTGGCCGCGAAGCCTGAAGTTGAATTGAAGAGCAGAATGTCTAACTGAATTCGAGTGCGATAGATAAGCGAGGCAGGTCTCCCTGCCTCGCTTCGTGCCTCTTCAATAAGATGCACACATTTAAACCTATTCGACAGGCCGAGCCTTTCCGTTGTGCAGGCTGGCGGCAATAATGGCCTTTACCTTGTGGTCGGCCTCTCCCGCGATTCTTCCCTGCTCCTCGCCCAGGCGGCCTTGTTCCTCGCCCAGCCGGCCTTGCTGCTCGCCCAGCTTACCCTGCAACGCCCCGATTGCGCCCTCTTTTGCCCCCATTTCGCCTTGCAGTGCGCCGAGCCGGCCCTGAACTTCGGCCATCTGCCCTTCGACCTCCGCCAGTTCCTCCTGGCTTACTGTGCTTCCCTTCCTGGCGTCGAGTTTGGCCACAGCCGCATTCAGGTTCGCCATCTCCTTTGAAATATCGGGCGTCGGAACTCTGGCCTGCACCTGCTGATTACCAAGCTTCTCCTGTTGCCTGCCGAGCTCTTCCTGCAGCTTTCCAAGCGCCGCCTGCCGATTGCCAAGCTCTTTCATCGGCTGATACATGGCCTCTACCTGCGCTGTAATCGCCGGATCATCAATGAAATACGTCTTGCCTTCGTGCTTGAACCAGAGGAATTTCCCGCTTGTCAGCTTGCGTGCCTTGTTGATCGAGTCCCGCGAGCTCTTGTACCAATCGCCGGAGAAGGTAACTTGCTGGTCCGGACCGGTGACGAGGGCCCATGAGTCACCATTTGAAGAATAGGAGTATCCGTAGCTCCTATATATACCGGTTGTACGGCCATTCGTAGTCGTATTAGTCGCATCGTCTTGCCCGCTCGCAATCATCGCGGCCCGATCGTCGGCTGAGTCGTGAATCTCTCCGTAAGCGGGCGGCGGAGGCGGCATGGGAGGCATACCCGCCGCTCCCTCGCGAACCATGGTTGAACCAGGTTCGCCCGGCGGTGGCGGCGGCAGCATGTCCGTGCTGGCCGGCGCAGGCGGCAGTGCGGGAATCGGCCTTGCCGTGCTGGCTGTGTCCGGCGCCTGATCGGGATTCGATACTCCAGCATAGGGAGGCGCAGGGAGTGCCGGAGCGGGAGGAGGCGCCTGCCCTGCCGCCTCAACGCGGATCAGCGCAGTTCCGGCAAACAGCGCCACGGGAACCAGCAATACCGCCAGCAAAATTCGCTGCCGGCTGCCGCCGAACGCCTGATGGAAGATCGTATCGTTCAACAACCGTTCAATGCGATGAGAGAGATTGTTTTTGCTGGCCATGGCTACTCCTAATAGGGTTGGGCGCGGCATTGCCGCGAATTCAAGCAGAACCTGAGCGTAAGAGGCACGGCTATCGGCCTCCTCCAGGGCGGCGCGGTCGCTAATGGCCTCGCCAAGATCCGACAACTTGCGTTTCAGCCACCATCCCAGCGGGCTGAACCAGAACAGCGCGGTATAGAGTCCCGCTGCCATTTGTAGATAGAAATCGCCCTGCCGAATGTGCGATCGCTCGTGCGCCAGTACGATGCGCAACTTCTCGCGGTCCCAGGCCAGACAGTCTGCCGGCAAAAGCACGCCTGAGCCAATGGTGACCGGTGAGGAAATGGAAAAACTGAAACGCAAGTGCAAACTACGGCCAGGATCTGTTTCAGGATGAGCACCGGGTTCCGCCTCGAAACGCTCAGCTCCAAGCCAAAGCTTAACCGCCATCGTCAAACCGTAGAGCATCCTGATCAACAGCACCGCGCTGACGGCAAAGTAGAGCAGGCCGGCCAGCATTTCGGCTTTGAAAAGCTCCATCCCACCTGACCGACCCGCACCTCCGTCTGAGATGCCGGCACTTTGGAGCGGTATTTCCGCAGGTCGAATCGCACCGGCCGCCTTCGATGCGCTGGTCTTGAACTTCTCCGTCCGTAAGCTGCCCCCCGCGCGCTCTACTGGGATCGATTCCGCCGTGAAAACTTTTCGCGGAGCAGCCAATTCGCTTCCCGCAGAAGGTGCGACCGATGGCCCTTGAATGGGCGACGCCTCCTTCCTCATCCGGAGCCAGGTTGCAGGAACACGGAAGCTCATTGAAGGCGGCAGCGACTGCCAGCGCATCGCCAGCGGCATTGTCACGGCTGCGGCCAGCACCATCGCCCATGCAGCCTTCAGCGCCAGCACATTCCTTACTTGCATACAGCGCAGACCGGTCCAAACCGTTAGCGCCACCAGCATCGCCCTCAAACCGGCCTCAATCAATACTGGAATCATGACTTCCCCTCCCTTCTTTTGCCCAGACTTTTCTTGTCAGCAGCGCCAAGTTGCGCGGCAGCAATCCGCTCTGCAAGCCGCTGCAACTCTGCGCGATCCAGCACCCTTGAGTCCACCATCCCAACCAGCAACGCCTCCACCGACCCCTCGCAGAACCAGTCCACAATACGCTTGACGGCTCGGCTGGCCACGCGCTGCCGCGTCTCCGCCGGGCGATAGACAAACGTGCGGTTTTCGATTGCGTGCTTCAGGTAGCCCTTCTCTTCCAGGCGCCTTAAAACAGTGCGAATGGTCGAGTCCTTCAGCGGCCGGCCCAGTTCTTCCCGCACCTGTTCGGCGGTGATGGGAACGCTGCGCCAAACGATAGAAAGCACGCTGCGCTCCAGTTCACCCAGTTCCGATGGGTCGTGACCCGTTTCAGTGTTACGCTTCATAGTGTTACTGACTGTAACACACAAGATCCGTTAGCGCGCAAGAGTTTTTTTGAGGAAAAATTATTGCCTAAATCGCAGCCGCGGATGCGACCGTCTGCTTGGCGGCAGTCAGATTCGGATCGTCCGGGAAAAAGAGCTGGAAGACGCTGCCTGACGACCCTTGGGCGGCTGTGCGGCTGCGCACATGCGCCAGTCCCTTGTGCTTGTGGATGATTTCGTGGCTCACCCACAAACCCAGACCGGTTCCCGTCACTTCCTTGGTGGTAAAGAAGGCCTCGAAGATTCGTTCCCGCACCTCCGGTTCCATGCCCGATCCGGTATCGGCCACCACAAAGCGAACTCCCGCTTGCGCCGGGTTACTCCAATTTCGCGATCGCCGCGCGCGAATCGTCAGACGGCCGCCGGGGCTTGATGCGTCAATCGAGTTGGCCACCAGGTTCGCAAATACCTGGCGAATCTCGCCGCCAAAGCAGAACAGGTCGATCTTCGGGTCGTAGTCCCTCTCCACCTGAATGTTCAGCGCATTCAGCCGGCCCTGATAAAGGGTCAGCACCGAGCCCAGCAACTCGCCCATGTTGGCCCGGGTGGGCAGAGTGGATTGGCGGTAAAACTGAAGCGTTTGCTGCGTAATCTCCCCGATGCGCCGCACCTCGTGCTCCGTCATCGCCACATAGCCGAGCGCCTGGTCATCCAACTGGCAGAAGTTTTGCAGCAGGAAGAGGAGGTTGGTTATCGCCTCCAGCGGATTGTTGATCTCATGGGCGATGGTGGCGGCTAACCGGCCAGTTGCAGCGAGCTTCTCCGTCTTCCGCAGCGCCTCTTCGCTGCGCTTGCGGTCGCTGGCGTCCATCACGATCACGCCCACCCAGCGCACCTGCTGCGGCGTGGTCCGTACCGGATAGGAACTCACCAGCCACGTTAATTGCTGGTTTGGCTTGCTGCGCTGGCCAGCCAAGCCGGGGTTGGTCAATTCAAGGTTGCGCACCGGTTCTTCCGACGTGAAAACGCGCAAAACCATCGCTTCCAGATCCTGAGCCATTGGTTGCAGCAGCAGCTCAGGCAGGGTCCGCCCCAGGTGCCGGCTCAGAGCCACGCCGGTGAGGTCGGCAAACACCTGGTTTACGCGCACAATCCGGCAGCGGCGATCAAAGAACGCCAGGCCGATGGGCGCATTCGCCAGCATCGAATCGAGCAGAGAAAGCGTATCGTTGAGCCCCGCACGCTGCTCCGCGATGGAGGCAACCATGCGGTTGAATGCCTCGATCAGGTCCCCAATCTCGTTGTGAACAGTCACTGGAAGTGGGAATCCGCCGTCAGACTCGGGCGAACTCATCAGCGCGCGCGTCCCCTGGTGCAGCGTGGCCAGCGGCGCGGAGATGGAGCGGGCCATAATCAGCACCAGAAGTCCTGACGCAACCGTCCAGATGAGGCCGAAGATGGTTGTGCCGCGCAGAATGGCGTTGATCTGGTCATGGTCCCAGTTGTGATCGCTCTCGACCCATGCAATGCCGCGCAGGTCGCCCCCCGTGTAAATGGGGCTCGCTCCCTCCCAGCGATCGTTCCCCAGCGTAAAAACCCTGGGTTCGCTCTGAGTCATCAGCGGAATCTGCGCCAGTTCAGATGGTTCCAGCGTGACCTGCTCCGGCTCTCCCGCGCTGACGAAGAGAACATTGCCAGCCGGATCGGTAACTTTGGCGAAGGCAACGCTGGGCGCCTCGCCCATCATTCTTACGCTCACGCCCACCCAGCCAGGCCGCTGCTGCAGCAACGCCTCCTTGGCCTGCAGGGCGACCGACGTAGCCTGGTGCGCCAGGCGATGCTGTGCGTGATCGTAAATTTCGCGAGTCTGCTGGCGAATGAGCAGCGCCGCGAAAAGCGCCAGCGACAGCGCTTCCAGCAGCACCAGCCCCGCCAGCATCTGCCATCGAATCGACCGCGGCCACCAGCGCATCTGCACGCCAATCCCTCCGCCAGATATGGTGTCTAAGTGTACCGGATTCTTCGCCCAACCGGTACTTTAGCCTCGTTTTGCGGCAAGCGCCCTGGCAATCTGCAGCCCGTGAAAACGCCCATTTTCAATGAATATTTCATTTGTGCGTGAGCCGGCCACAATCACTCCGGCCAGGTAAATGCCAGGCACATTGCTCTCCAGCGTCTCCGGGTCGCACACCGGGAGCCTGTCCTTGCCTTCGAAACGCACACCCAGCGCCTCAAGGAAAGCGAAGTCGGGGTGGTAGCCGGTCATGGCGAAAACGAAGTCGTTCTTTAGCACCACTTCTCCCTCAGGCGTCTCCAATCGCACTGTGTCCGGGCCGATCTCTATTACGTTCGACCGGAAATACGCCTGGACCTCACCATTTTTGATGCGGTTTTCGATGTCGGGTTTGATCCAATACTTCACATGCGGTGGAATTTCCGGCCCGCGGTAAACCAGGGTCACCCGCGCCCCGCTGCGCCAAAGCTCCAAGGCAGCAATGGCCGCCGAGTTCTTTCCGCCAATTACCACCACATCCATCTCGAAATACGGGTGGGGATCGACGTAATAGTGGAGCACCTTGCTCAGGTCTTCGCCGGGAATACCCATAAGATTGGGCAGATCGTAGTAGCCGGTGGAGAGGGCCAGCTTGCGCGTCTCAATGGTTCCCGGCCGATCGAAGCGGTCCACCGTATGGACCGTAAAGCCGCCGTCGGAGCCCGTAATCCGCTTTACGCACTGGTAAAGGCGCAGGTCCAGCCGATAGTGCTCCGCCACCAGGCGGTAGTATTGCAGCGCCTCATTGCGCGACGGCTTGGGATTGGGGCTGGGAAACGGTATGTCGCCGATCTCGAGCAGCTCCGGCGTGGTGAAAAACGTCATGTGCGACGGGTAGTGGAAGAGCGAGTTGCACACGCAGCCTTTGTCCACAACAGCGGAACGAAAGCCAGCCTTCTGCGCCTCAATGGCGCAGGCCAGGCCGGTAGGTCCGGCGCCTACCACCAGCAGGTCGAGAATCTCATCCGGATATGGGTCGGAAGTTGGCTCCGGAGTTGGTTCAGGGTCCAGATTCAGCGCCGAGTGGGCATTCAAATCGCTCATGGTTCTAGATTAGGGCATGGCGGGGCGTCGGTGAGGCGTGGAAGATTCTTCAAACTTCATCGATCTCGGAATGGTAGAATGGTAGATGATGCTGGTAGAAGGATAGAAAGCAATGAGCGCGAGCGCAAGCAACGCGGGACATCCGGACCCGAGCACAGACCGAATCAGACGAGGTAAACCCCAAAAAGGGGCTTGCCGCCTGGCTAATGAACATCGCCCGCGAAACAGCTCCTCTCATGGAGGATGGCCGGACTTCTAAGGAACTGATGGATGAGTTGTACGACGAAGAAACGGGGTTGCCGAAATGAGCACAGAGTTGCAACAGGCGAATCGGAGGGTCCTTGAGCCGGAGACCAACGGAGTTTCCGGCGGAAGCGTGAACATTAAGAATGTCGAGACAACGCGGATGATTCGGGAACTCGCTGCCCTCGAAGGGGTGAGTCTGGTCGTAGCCGTTACCAAAGCCGTCAAGGAAAAGCTGGAAAAAGAAAAGGCGGAACGGGAAGAAGCGAAGCCCAGGAAGAGTCGATCTGAGTTGTTGATGGAGTTTGCAAAGGAATATACCGCGCGCGTAAAGGATCCCGTTCATTCCTGGGAGATTGATTCCCTTCTTTACGACGAGGACGGATTGCCGAAATGATTGTCGATTCCTCTGCGATGATTGCAATTCTGACCGAAGAGCCGGACGGCCCGGCTTTGTCGCGGGTGCTTGACAACCCCAAGATCGTTCGCCTCTCAGTGGCCTCTTACCTTGAGACCTCAATTGTTCTGGATAAACGCCGCGATGCTGTGATGAGCGCGAAGCTCGACGATCTGATTGAGTCAGCAAAGATCACTCTTGAGCCCGTGACCGCAGAACAGGCCCGCATTGCCCGCCAGGCCTACCGCGACTACGGGAAAGGCAGCGGCCACCCCGCCAACCTCAACTTCGGCGACTGCTTCAGCTACGCCCTGGCCCGAGACAAGCGGGAGCCAATTCTCTACAAGGGAGATGACTTTGTACATACGGATTTGCGGCCGGCATAGCAAGTGCGAGGGAACAGGGAACAGGGATCAGGGGTATGGCGCTCGGGAAAAATGCGCTTCTGCAAAACCACTGTGGTTATAACCCCACGAAAAGACGAATTCTGTCGGGGTATAGCAGGACGGATTTGGGACAAAAGCGTTGCGGAGGAAAAACGTCGGGGTTTGACAATACTTATTTTGAAAGAATGACCTGCTAACCCCATACAAAAACATGAAAAGCCAAGCGTTTTAGTGCTGTTTTTGCGCTAAAAATGCGCGTTTTTGACATGTTTTGGGTGTCGTAAATACCGCATTTTGGTATTCTCGCGATCCTTGATCCGGGGCAAGTGCGTGAACAAGGATAACGGCCTGCGGTGACTCATTCCGCACCCTACGAGGCGGAGGGAATCGGTTGGTACGCATTCCCAGGACTTCGTCCTGGGCTATTATCAATTCGTCCCTCCGGGACGAGGCCTGCCGGCGGTGAAGTGTGAGTCGCCTATCCCCGGTTCCCAAAGGCGAGGAACCGGGGGCACCCTCATCAGGATGAGAGAAGGCTACCGAGACCGGGCCCACCCGCCCTATGCTACGCCCTGGCCCGCGAAAAGCGCGAACCACCTTCAACTGACTGCTCGCTCCGCGATATAGGTGTTTCAGGTTTCGAACTCGAGCACTGGAATCGCGCACGGGCGTATGGTTTTTTTGAGATTGAGAGAAAATATCTCTCATTCTCGCGCAAATATTCCTCTGCTTCCGTCTATATTTGAAGGTTGGAGAGATATTTTCTCTTGAGGTGCTGAAATGCTGTTGCGCTTTTCCGTTGAGAACTGGATGTCATTCCGGGATGAGGCAACCCTCGAACTGGTAGCGACTGGCGAGAAGCAGCACTCCGGGCATATCGCCGCAATCGAAAAGTTCGACTTCAGGCTTCTGCCCGTTGCCGCAATCTACGGCGGGAACGCTTCGGGGAAAAGCAACTTCATCAAGGCCCTGCGTTTTGCCCAGCAGTTTATAACCAATCCGCCGAGACCGGATGCGCCAATCCCTGTGAGACCGTTTCGCCTGAGTAGAGATTCATCCGAGCGCCCAACTAAATTCCGGATCGAAGCTCTGATAGACGAAGCAGTCTACGAGTACCGATTCTCCGTGACTTCAAGCAGGGTATTGGATGAAGAACTCAAGCGAATAACGAGGACAACGGAAGAATCGATCTTTCGTCGTGGCAGCCGAGTTGAGGATTTCGTGCTTTCCAGGAAGATACAAGATCAGGAGCAGCAGCATTTCGCCTTTCGTGGCACGAATGACAACCAGCTTTACTTGACAAACTCTGTCTATCAGAAGCTGACAGAGTTCAAGCCCATCTTTGATTGGTTCAAGAATGGGATCACTGTCATTCTTCCAGGGTCCCGCTTCAACTATCTATCCGAGATCGCAAGCCAAGATCATTCGCTCTACGGCAAAATGGTAGGAAGACTGCGCGACCTCGATACTGGAATTTCTTCCTTACGTCAGGCAGATTTTTCGCCGGAGCGCATTATTCCGAAACAGCTTTCGGATCAATTATTAGCTGAACTGAAGGAAGGCGAAAGTTTTATAGACGGATCACTTTCGGGTGTGGATGGAATCTCCATCCTCAAGGAAAACGGCGCAGTTGTCGCGCGACAGCTTGCGCCAATTCACATGGCCGAAGGAGGAGAGGAGATCCCCTTTCTCCTTGCCGACGAATCGGATGGAACTCTCCGTCTAATCAATCTTCTCCCTGCATTTCTATTGCTTGAAGAGCAAATTCCCTCAACCTTTGTAATTGACGAGTTGGATCGAAGTCTGCATTCGAATTTGACCCGAAACCTCCTCGAACACTTTCTGGCGCAACGGACAGCTTCGTCCCGCTCCCAGCTCATCTTCACCACTCACGACACTCAACTAATGACACAGGACATCTTTCGCCGGGACGAAATATGGATCACGGAGCGGGATCGCTTCGGCGCGTCGAAGCTGGTGGCATTCAGCGAGTTCAAGGACGTGCGCAAGGACAAGGACATTCGCAAGAGCTATCTGCAAGGCCGGCTGGGGGGCGTGCCGCGCATCAGAGCCGCGAACTCTCCGCACGAAGACGAGGCGGCGGTGCGATGACCGCCCGCTTCCTCCGTCCCCTTGGCCAGCGGCGTTACAAGCGGATGTTCGTCATCGTGGCGGAAGGAACGGTCACCGAGCCCGAGTACTTTCCCCTCCTGAGCGACAACATCATTGTGCATGTGAGATGCCTCAAGAGCCGCAAGAATCTCCCGCCCAAGGAAGCGCTCAAACTTGTTCTAGAGCATCTTCGCAGGGAAGGGCTGAGAAGGAACGACGAAGCCTGGGTAGTCGTCGATAAAGACGCCTGGCCCGACGGCCATCTCGCCGAGCTCCACGCCTGGTCGCAAAGCCATCCAAACTATGGGTTCGCCTTGAGCAATCCCAAGTTCGAGTACTGGCTGCTCTTGCACTTCGAGGATGCCGATGGCGTGCAAACCGCCGGCGAATGCGATCAGCGGCTCAAGAAGCACCTGCCCGGCTACGACAAGCACATCGAGCCTCAACATTTCCCCGCTGAAAACATCCACGCCGCGGTTGCAAGAGCGAAGAAGCGCGACAACCCGCGTTGCGAAGACTGGCCCCGCGGGCCCGGAACCACCGTCTATCGGTTGGTCGAGAACATTCTTCAGTCAGGCGCAAGATAATTCTTCAAGAAACGGGCTCCTAGAATCCCGACTTTCGCTCCCATCCTGCCAGTCTTCCCTCGCATCCATTACCCTAGAGAGTTCAAGGGAGCCGTCATGACAGTAATCCGCCAGGAAGATTTCATCTCGAGTGTCGCAGGGGCGTTGCAATACATCAGCTACTACCATCCGGTGGATTACATCACCAGCCTGGCAAAGGCCTATGAGCGCGAAGAATCGCACGCCGCCAAGGACGCTATTGCGCAAATCCTTATCAACAGCCGCATGTGCGCCGAGGGACATCGGCCGATCTGCCAGGACACCGGCATCGTGAACGCCTTTGTCAAGGTGGGCATGGACGTGCGCTTCGAGGGTCCTGCGGACGGCAGCCCGGCGCTTGATCTTCAACAGATGGTGGATGCCGGCGTGCGCCGCGCCTATCTCGACCCGGACAACAAGCTGCGCATGTCCCTGCTGGCCGATCCGGCGGGCGCGCGCAAGAACACCAAAGACAACACGCCGGCTGTGGTGAACGTGGAACTGGTGCGCGGGGCAACAGTCGAAATCACGGTCGCGGCCAAAGGCGGCGGGTCTGAGGCCAAGAGCAAATTCGCCATGCTGAACCCCTCCGACTCCGTTGTGGAGTGGGTGCTGAAGACCGTGCCCACCATGGGCGCAGGCTGGTGCCCGCCGGGGATGCTGGGCATCGGCATCGGGGGCACGGCGGAAAAGGCGATGTTGCTGGCCAAGTTGTCGCTCATGGATCCCATCGACATACAGGACCTGATCGGGCGCGGACCCGTGACCACTGCCGAGAAGCTGCGCGTGGAACTCTACGACAAGGTGAATCGCCTGGGCATTGGCGCGCAAGGGCTGGGCGGGCTCACCACTGTGCTCGACGTAAAGGTGTTGGATACGCCGTGCCATGCGGCCAACCTGCCCATCGCCATGATTCCCAACTGCGCCGCAACGCGCCACGCGCACATTGTGCTGGACGGCTCGGGGCCCGTCTATCTCGATCCGCCGAGCCTTGAGGATTGGCCTAAGCTGGTCTACGATGTTTCGACAGCGACCCATGTGAACCTGGACACCGCGACGCGCGCACAGGCCGCAACCTGGAAGCCGGGCGAAGTGCTGCTGCTGACCGGCAAGCTGCTGACCGGCCGCGACGCAGCCCACAAACGCATGACCGACATGCTGAACCGCGGCGAAAAGCTCCCCGTCGATTTTCGCGATCGTTTCATCTATTACGTCGGCCCTGTCGATCCGGTCCGCGAAGAAGTCATTGGCCCCGCAGGGCCCACCACCGCTACGCGCATGGACAAGTTCACACGGCAGATGCTGGCAGAAACCGGCCTGCTGGGAATGGTGGGTAAAGCGGAGCGGGGCCAGGCGGCGATCGACGCCATTCGCGAGTTTGGTGCGGTGTATTTAATGGCGGTCGGAGGCGCCGCTTATCTTGTCTCCAAGGCGATCATTGGCGCTCGCCAACTGGCATTTGAAGACCTGGGAATGGAGGGTATTTATGAGTTCGATGTGAGAGACATGCCCGTCACCGTAGCGGTCGATTCCAAGGGCACCAGCGTTCACCAGACGGGGCCGGCGGAGTGGCAGCAGAGGATTGCAGGCATTCCAATATTGCAGTGAGGCGAGGGGAAAGGAACACAGGCCGGAAAGGCTCACCAGGCCGACGGAGGCAAGTGGTCCATGCACCCGGCGGAACGGCGAGCAGGACGATCACGGTGCTGAGGAGAGCGCCATAAAGGACCGGGGCTTGCATCCCCAGGCGCCAGCGGAAAAAGAGCCAACTGGACGCCCCGCTAAAATGACCGAACACCATGGCGAAGATGCATACAAGCGCGGTGTTTCTGGAGGCAATGGATACCAGCAGATAGGTAGACACCAGATAGACCAGATAGAAGAGGACGCCGGCGATCCATCCGCGCAACAGGAAGAAGGCGAAGAGCGGATCGGCTTCATTCACAGTGCCAGGATGGCGCCAGTAGGTGTGCGGCTGGCCGAGCAAAGTTACGAAGAAGTCGAGGAGGATGGCGGCGCTCATTAGCCACCGAAGCCGACTTACGATTCGATCATCAATATGCGTGGATGGGAAGACCCAGAATGCCAGCACCACGCCAAGAACGACGGCATAGAGGACAAAGCCCAGCCCACCCAGATGCCAGACGGAGCCGAGCCACAACGTTGCGCCGAAGTAGTGCCCGAAAATGGCGGCAAGAGCTGTGATCGTCGCACACGCTTTGGGCAGTAGCGATAAGGCCAGAAAAGCAGCCACAACGTAGATGAGGATAGTGGCGATGTACGCATCCCAGCCGTGTCCAAGAAAGAAATCGAAGGTGCGGTTCGTGGGGCTGTAAATGGATAGGCCATCGCCTCGCAAAGCTGTTTGCGGATGGAGCCAAAAGCTGTTTGGCTGGCCCAGCAGGGTGCTTAGACCGCTGAAAAGCATTGCGGCTAACATCACCCAGCGCAGGCGCTTGACGATGGGGTCGGGATTGGGTTTCCAGCCAAGCATGTTTTCCGGCCAAAGGCTGGCAGTGGCTTTAGAGCCTACTGCCTTGTTCTCACGCGGGCAATCGCCCGATTGATTTTCCCATTCCCTGCTTTTTTACTGCTTCCCAAACCGGTAGACAACCCCGCCCGTGAACCCCAGGCTCTTTTGAAGGGTCGAGCCAAATCCGGTCAGAAGGCCCTCCGGAGCAACCCGAAGCCCGATGCTTGGCGCAAGGTTATATTCCACAATCACGCTGGCGTCCGCGGCATACGTAGACCCATCCGGATAAAGCCCAAGCGCGACGCTTCCAAACCCGTTTGTATCGGCGGAGAAGTTCCCGTAGGCATATCCGCCCAATACCCGGCCTGAAATGGAGTATTTCGGCTGCAGGTAGAAGCGGTAGGTGGGTCCAACCATTGCCGCGTACTGGCTGATTGCGGGCTTGGTCAATCCAAACTGGTTCAGGCCCACAAACGGAGTGCCGTAATAACCGCGACCGTCGACCGTTACGCCAAACCGCTCATTGTAGTAGCGCGTGAAGCCAACGTTCCAGTTGTACTCCGTAACGCGTTGCGGCGAGCCCGGCGTAAAGCGCAGGTAGCCGGCGCCGACGTACCCCTCGTAAAGATGTGTATAAACTTCGCGAATGGCGGCGGCGCGTCGTTGCGCGCGGCGAGCCTTGATGCGGGCCTGCACGCTCATCTGCTGTTGCTGAAGCTGCGCGGACACGGGCGGCTGTGCCTGATCCTGAGTTGGGGATGCTGGGTCGCTGCTCGGGCTTTGGGAAATTAGGGCGTGCATGGCCGGCAAACAAAACGCCAGCAGAAGGGCAAGACGGCGAAAAGAATACATCGGGTTCGGGTTACCTCCACGGGATTACGGAAGACCACCCCAAGGCGGCACTCCCCCCTTAGGTATTAAACCACCTTGGGGGGAGCCTTGTGGGTGAACCGGCATTGGTTTGGACGCACGGCACCGCGATTCGCGTTCCTGAACCGCACCACCACCGACTGGCATTTCGCGCGGAATGGGTTTGCAAACGCATCAAATCCCCGCACGGCCTGGATAAATGCAATACCATCAAGGGAAACGGAGACTGAAGTCCACATGACTCGCCTTTTCATTGGTATTGTCCTGGGAGTGGTTCTGGTACCCCTCGCCGTGCTGGCGTGGTTTCACTTTGGCACGGTGCCGGTGGCCGTCTCTGACCCGCCGCTCCCCATGGAACGGCTGATCACCAGCGTTCCGCTCGATGCGCGCATCGACCGCGAGCTCGTAAGAACTCCGCTCATTGAGGCGAATGAAGTCAACCTGCTGGCCGGGGCGGCCGTCTATCGCGACCAGTGCGCAGCCTGCCATGGCTTTCACGGCAAGCCCTCTGGGTTTGGCGACCACATGTTCCCCGGTGCGCCTCCGCTGTGGGAGAAGCACCAACGCAACGACGTTGTAGGTGTGAGCGACGATCCGCCCGGGGAAACCTACTGGAAAGTGGCCAATGGCATCCGGCTCACCGGCATGCCCAGCTTCAAGCAGGTGCTGACCGATACACAGATGTGGCAGGTAAGCCTGCTGCTGGCCAACGCCGACAAGCCGCTGCCGGCCGCCGCGGTGGATATTTTGCGCGGCCAGACGCCCACTGCGCCAGTGGCCGTCGCCGTACCCGGGAAGAAGCAATAAGGCTGACCAGGCTCTCCAGGCGAAGTCAGGCACCGAAATCGGAGCCATTCGGCGCGGATCGGAAAGGAATCGGACCATGAGCATGATCGACTCGCTGCGCACCGGCCTCAAGTTTCTCCTCATGAGCATGGGAGTCTCCAGTCCGGCCAAAAAGACCAAGCCGGCGTCCAAGCCTGCAACCGAGCCCCGGAAGGACTGACGGCCCCGGGAAAGATAGTGAAACCCGAAGTCTAATTTGTTACTCGAATGAAGTGAGCGTCAATGTTCGATCCGGCTCGATCGATGAGGTGCTTCCCCATGGCTACCGCTAACCGAAAGGGATTCTTCCGTACATTCTGGGACTTTTTCGTCCTGTTCAGCGGAGTCTCAACTGCATCGAACCTGGAGCGCACGCAGGGTCGCGCCTTGCGCACCGGCGGGTTATTTCTCTTTCGCAGGCCGGTAGACGAGAAAACGAATACCGCAGCCGATTCCAAGTAAACTCGCCCCGCAACCGCTGTATTGTTAAAATCGAGAGTATGCCCCAGAACGCGCGACTGACCCGCCAACAGGCCCTCGACTTCTTCCACTCGCCCGACCTCATCGGCCTGGGGTTCGAGGCGGATGCGGTGCGCCGCCGCCTGCACCCGGAGGGCGTAGTCACTTACATCATCGATCGTAATATCAACTACACCAACTTCTGCACCGAGTACTGCACCTTCTGCGCCTTCTACCGGCCGCTCCCCAAGCCCGGAAAGACCATCCCTCGTTCCGAAGAGGGCTACATCCTCGAGTTCGAAAAGATCTACGAGAAGATCGCCGAGACGCTGGAGATGGGTGGAACGGGGGTTCTGATGCAGGGCGGCATCCATCCGGATCTCAAGATTGACTGGTTCGAGCGCCTCTTCACCGGCATCAAGCAGCGCTTCCCGCAAATCTGGCTGCACTGCCTGTCGGCGTCTGAGATCCTTGCCATTGCCGAATACTCCGAACTCAGCCTACGCGACACCATATCCCGCCTCCGCGATGCGGGTCTCGATTCCATCCCTGGCGGCGGCGCCGAGATTCTCGACGACGAAGTGCGCCATCGCATTGCCCGCTTGAAATGCAATACCGAAGACTGGGTCAGCGTCCACCGCACCGCGCACCAGTTGGGCATGAGGACCACGGCCACCATGATGTTCGGCGTAGGCGAAACCTTCGACCAGCGCATCAATCATTTCGAGGTTGTCCGCCGCCTTCAGGAGGAAACCGGCGGATTCACCGCATTCATCCCCTGGAGTTTCCAGCCCGGTAACTCTGCTCTGGGAGGACGCGGCTGGGAAGAAGCAACTTCAGTCGAGTACTTAAAGGTTCTGGCTATTGCAAGACTCTATCTCGATAACATTGAGAACGTGCAGGCTAGCTGGGTAACTCAGGGATTAAAGGTACTGGAGTTAGGTCTTCACTTTGGCGGCAACGATGTTGGCTCGGTAATGTTAGAAGAGAATGTAGTTAGAGCCGCCGGAACCAGTAACTGCACCACCGAAGAGGAGTTACGCCGCATCATCCGCGACGCGGGGTTTAAGCCGGTGCAGCGGGACACCCTCTACCGGACGATGTTCTTGAACTGACTGCTTTTCATAGGCGGATTCAGATGAGTGCGCAACTCTTGTTTTCGATTCTTTCCTCGTCATTCTTCGCAGAAATTCATCGGCCACCTATTGACGGCACGAAGAGACCGAAAGAGCAAGCTTCAGCAACAACGAGTCCAATATTTAGTTGAGGCATACCGCGCATTTGCGAAGGCAAATCATCACCCTCGCCTGTATGAGGTGGCCGATGATCTGGAGCGAGCTATTGCGGACATCCAGTTTCATGGGTCTCCTCAACTTATCGCTCTGGCGCAGCATTTTTGCCATGAAATGGCCTCAGAAGAGACAGCTAGCTTAGATGACATTCTTACAGCCATCCGGCAGAATCTCAGGACCGAGTTGGGCGAACGGCCAGTCTCGGGAAAGATGATGCGGCTCCGGATTGGTAGAAGAACCGAGGACGGCGGCAAGGAACTTGATTGACGAATTGTCTCATCAGAGACAGGCGTAGGTTTTCCGCAGCCTCTAAAGTCGTGCCCTTTCAAGTCATCGACTTATTCTGAGGTTCCTCAACCGAGCAACTGCTTCGCCACCTTGATGTATAACTCGACGGCTTCGAGCAGCTCCTTCTTGGCCAGCTTCTCGAATGGCGTGTGGGCCACGTGAATGGAGCCCGGCCCCAGCAGCAGCGGCTCACCCCAGTTGGTCAGGTGCGGAATGTCCGTTGCGAACTTCGCGATCATGGTGGGCAAGCCTTCCACGGCTCTCATGCGGATGAATGGAGAGTCGAGTGTGAACTCCACCGTCGCCAGGTCGCCTGCCGCCTCCACCAGGGCCGCGCGAACAGGAGCCGAACTTGTTACGGTTCGCACCAGCACCTGTGCCTCGGCCTTGTCGGCGATGACGTTGGGCGCGTGCCCACCGTGGATCTGGCCGATGTTGACGGTGCTTGGGCCTACATCCTCAAGGGACGGGAGCGGGAGCGCAAGCACCCTTTGCATCACCTCGATGAGCTTGTGAACGGCGCTTTCTCCAAGCTCTGGATATGCCGAGTGAGCCATTTTACCGGAGCACTTGAACCACGCGCGCAGAGCGCCTTTTGAGGCCAGCGCCAGGCGATTGTCGGTAGGCTCGCCGTTGATGAGGAAGCGGCTGCCTTTGGGTTTCAGGTTCGCCTCTTTGGCGCCGGCCGAGTCGCGTTCTTCGCCGGAAACGAACAACAGGCCAATCCGAAACCCCTGCGCGCGCAGCGCATCTGCCGCGGCCACCTGGGCGGCGATGATCCCCTTGGCGTCCGAGACCCCGCGCCCGTACATAAAGTCGTCGTCCTCGGTAAAAGCAAAGTAGGGCGGAACAGTGTCCATATGCGTGGAGAACACCAGATCGGGCGTTTGGCCCTCGATTCCGGCGTAGACGTTCCAGCGCGGGCCTGCCGTTGCGCTCTCCACCGGTTGCGGCACGGGAGTCATTTCCACATCCCATTCGCGCCCGGCAAGAAACTCGGCCAGAAATTCGCCCACCGCGCCCTCGTGGTAGGTGGTGGACTCAATTTCGCAAAGCTGGCGCGTAAACCGGACGGGGTCAATAGGATTGGCGGATGGAAGATCGTTCATGATGCTGCCAGAATACCGCACAGGGGGCTTGGCTGCTGCGATTGCAGCCTGCCTGACGCCTGGATTGAGCGCAATACACTTTAGAGACTATCCACAGTAACCGTTTCGTGGAATGAGGATTTGCTTATATTTGAGCGTAGAATTAAGCGTGGTATGACCTCGACCAGCGCCCTCGTCCAGCCGCCCCCGCCCCACAGGCCACAATTGGTGCGAAGTGTGAATTTATCCGGGCCGGCCGGACGGTTGGAAGCAACGTTGAACGAAGGCTCGCACGAAGCTCCTTTCTCGGGGCTGGTCTGCCATCCTCATCCGCGGGGCGGCGGCACAATGCACAACAAAGTGGTTTACCACGCGATGAAGACTCTGAACGCGCCGGAGTGGGGATTGTGCTGGCCGGTACTGCGCTTCAACTTCCGTGGTACCGGCCTAAGCCAGGGCACCCACGACGGCTCGGCGGAGTACGGCGATGTGCTGGCTGCGATCCATTGGCTTGTAAACGCATACAGCCGCCCGGTCGTGGTTGCCGGTTTCAGCTTTGGAGCAGCCATGGCTGTCAACGCCTGTTGCGGCCAAGGCAGCGAAGATTCAAACGGCCGCGCATCCGTCCACGCACTGGCGCTGATAGGCCTTCCAACGCGCTCGGAGGCCCAGGATTATTCTTACCCATCCCTTTCCTCCTGCACAATTCCTAAGCTTTTCCTGAGCGGAGATCGCGACCAATACGCGCCCGCCGCAGAGTGGCGACAAGTGGCCGCATCCGGCGCCGAACCCAAACGCGCGGTTGCCATTTCAGGCGCCGACCATTTTTTTCAAGGCCAACTTGAGCAGATGCAGCAAGCGCTTGCCGGTTGGCTCAAGGAGCAATTGCCATGACACCGGTCAGCGACGCACCTCTGGAGGCCCTGCACGCTACAGCTACGGAGATTTTTACCGGCGCACTGAAGGCGTGCAGCATCGAGTCGGCGATCGACCGGCGCATTCGTTTCGAGGGAAATACGCTGCATCGCCTGCTGCCGGACGGCAGCGGCCCGGAGACGGTAAATCTGGCCTGCTACAAGCGGATCTTCATCATTGCGCTGGGCAAGGCGGCGGGGCCCATGCTGGATACGCTGCTGGATCGGATGAGCCGGCGCAAGGGGGTGCGGGGAATCTGCTGCTCGAACCAGCTGCCCAAGGCGAGGAACTGGCGCTTCCGCTACTTCGAGGGTGGTCATCCGCTGCCAAACGAAGACTCCTTTGCCGCCGCCCGCGCCACGCTGACCATGCTGAAAAAGGCCAGAAAGGATACGCTGATTTTCTATCTGATCTCCGGCGGAGGCTCGGCCATGTTCGACCTGCCGCTGGACCCGCAGATTACGCTCGAAGATACGATTGCCTTCCATAGCCTGCTGGTGGCGTCGGGCGCACCCATCAGCGAGGTGAACACGCTGCGGAAGCACTTTTCCGCGGTGAAGGGCGGCAGGCTGGCGATGGCCGCGCCCGATGCGGCAAAGATCAGCCTGCTGGTGCCCGACGTGCCCCTGCGCACCCTGGACGCGCTTTCATCCGGCCCCACGTCGCCCGATCACTCCACCGTTGGGGATGTGCGGGAACTGCTGGCAAAATATGACCTTGCGCCGAGGCTACCGGCATCCGTTCGCAGTTTCTTTGAGCGCAAGGACCTTCCCGAGTCGCCCGGCAACAAAGGCTGGCGCCCCCCTCGCCTGCCCCGCTTGCCGTGGACCGGGCCTGTTCCGGCACGCCGCGTCACATCGGCAGCTTCGATGTCCGGCGAGGACGTTGCCTTTCGCGATTCCATCTACGAGGTTCTGCTCTCAAGCCACGACCTGGCCGAGAACGCGCGCGCCCTGGCCCGGGAGGCCGGATTCCATGTCGTGGTGGACAACAGTTGCGACGACTGGGACTATGCCGACGCCGCGCGGTATCTGCTGGAACGCTTTCACTCCCTGCGCGCTACCCATCCGCGGCTTTGTCTCATCTCAGTCGGCGAGGTCACCGTCAAGCTCGACAAGACTCCCGGGGCCGGCGGGCGCAACCAGCAGTTTGTGATGGCCTGCGCATTGGAACTTGAGTCCTACCCTGGCGAGCGGCTGACCGTTTTCAGCGCCGGCTCCGACGGAATCGACGGTAACACAAGATCGGCCGGCGCCGTGGCCGACCCCACCACCGTTACCCGCGCTCATATTTTCGGTTTCCATCTCAAATCGTCGCTGGCAAACTTCGACGCTTGTCCCATGTTCACGGCACTTGGAGACTCCGTTGTGACCGGACCCACCGGCCACAATCTGCGCGATCTGCGCCTGCTCATCTCGGAACCGTCTTAGCCAGGCGCGGGCGTCATGGAGGCTGCCCTGGGCGTAGTCGGAGGGTCTCGACCTTGCGACCTGGGAGACGGTGAGCCAGTCGGACGGCGCTTTTCCCGCTTCGGCACAACGACTTCTTTGAATCGAGTCGGCAAAGACCAGCCGAATGCGGTAACATTGCCTTCACATTCGATTCATTTGATTTGAGGATTTGTTCGTGGTTCGAAAAATTGTTCGCAAGACGGCCGCGAAGCCGCCCGATATCCGCACCGTTGCCGCTTTGGCAAAGGTTTCCATCGCCACCGTTTCGCGGACCATCAACGGTTCTCCGGCGGTAAGCGAGCGCCTTACCAAGCGTGTGTGGCACGCCATCGAGCAGTTAAATTACTTTCCAAACACTCACGCGCGCAGCCTGGTCTCGGGTCACAGCCGCATTCTCGGCGTCCTGGTTGAAAACATAACCAACCCGTTTTTTCCAGAGCTGATTCAGCGATTCGAAGAGATTGCGGTAGCCCACGGCTACGAGATTCTGGTAAGTTCCACCAACAGCGACCCTGCAGTTCTCACCAAGTGTGTCCGGCGCATGCTCGAGCGCAAAGTTGAGGGCGTTGCGGTGCTCACCTTCGGCGAGGAGGAACCGGTTCTCGACCAGTTGGTGAATCGGGGCATCCCCATGGTGCTTGCGGAGTTCCGCGTCGACGATCCCAAGGTCAGCACCATCCTGCTGGATTACAGCACCGGCATTCAGTCGGCCGTTTCTCATCTGGCGGAGCAGGGTCACCGGCAGATCGCGTTCCTG
>Ga0302197_10001732_pt1 | contig 20656 bp, 17 predicted proteins | sample II_Bog_N2_1_FD_193526 | JGI IMG/M metagenome (GOLD analysis project Ga0302197, IMG submission 193526) | Peat permafrost microbial communities from Stordalen Mire near Abisko, Sweden - II_Bog_N2_1 | ecosystem: Environmental > Terrestrial > Soil > Wetlands > Peat | place: Sweden: Abisko...
CGCACCACCTACGCGCCTGACCCAGCCTTGCAAAAAGCCGGCGTTGTCCTCACCATCCACAACGCAGGCTACCAGGGATGGTTCCCCCCTCCAACAACAGAGCGCCTCTTGTTTCCCTGGGAAATCTTCACTATGGACAAGGTTGAGCACTTCGACACCTTCAATTTCCTCAAGGGCGGTCTCGTTTATTCCGACATCCTCACCACCGTGAGCCGCAAGTACGCCGAAGAAATCCAGACACCCGAATTCGGCGAGAAACTCGACTCCATCCTCCGTGGCCGATCCGCCGACCTGCGCGGAATCCTCAACGGCGTCGACTACGCAAAGTGGGACCCTGCCACCGACGGCAATCTCGCCGCGCACTACACTCCGGCGGACCTCGCCGGCAAGCAGGAATGCCGCGCAGATCTGCTGCATGCATTCGGCCTTGAGAAAATCGCCGACACCACGCCCGTCATTGGCATCGTCTCTCGTTTCGCCACGCAGAAGGGCTTTGACTTCGTCGAGCAAATTGCCGGCAAGCTCTCTGACCGCGACATCGCCATCGTGGTGCTGGGCACAGGCGAGCCCCACTACGAAAAATTCTTCCGCGACTGGGCCTTCTGGCACAAAGCCAACGTCGCCGTGCAAATCCGCTATGACGATACCCTCGCGCACAAAATCGAAGCGGGAGCCGACATCTTCCTCATGCCGTCGCGCTATGAGCCATGCGGCCTGAATCAGATCTACTCGCTCAAGTACGGAACCGTCCCCGTCGTCCGCGCAACCGGGGGCCTCGACGATACCATCGAGGAATGGAACCCTCAATCGGCCACCGGAACCGGCTTCAAATTCTACGGCCTCAATCCAGACGACCTGCTCGCCGCCATCGATCGTGCCTTGACGGTCTTCCCCAACAAGGTCAACTGGGCGCAGTTGATGCGGAACGGAATGGTAAAGGATTACGGCTGGGAACAGCCGGCGCGGGAATATGCCAAAGTGTATGAGGAAGTGGCGCTGCGCAGAGCGTAAGCGCTCGGTGCGCACGCCGCCACGTCCACGGGAATAAATGTAGCCAATGTAAGCTGCAACCGGAGGGAAGCTGTTGAACGGTAAGATCGATCCCATCATTCCGCATGCAATCAAAATCACCCAATGTGTGCTGTGCGCTTTCCTCATGCTGGGCGCGCGAACCGGCTTATCCCAGGGCGTCGGCAAAGATATGCCAACGGGCGCGCAACTCGCTGCCGTCAAACTGATGCAGCAGCAGATCGGCCTGGATAACAACCCTCCCAACGAACGGAATCCGAAGGGGCTGCGAATCCAGTTCCAAAAAATCGCTGACACCCAAAAACCTGAAGGCCACACGCTGCGTTACCGCCTCCTCGTCCCAGGTGCACCGGAACAGCAGAATTATGTCCTGGATGTTTGGCGCATCGGAACCGAAGTGCAGCCTACTCCAAAGCAGGTCTATACCAACGCCAAGGGCCTGGTCATGTGGCATGCGCCGCGGCCCGATCAGGAGGACAAGGAATCCCTCGACTCGAAAGAAGAGATTGAAGTGGACCTGAGAGCTTCGCGAGGCGAGCCGATCCGCTACATCCTCGTCAGTCCCGATGGCAAGCTTCTCTTCCCCGGCACCGTCGTGCCATTTCCGCTTGAAAACACAAACAACAACTGCCATCTTGAGGCCAGGCTCGGCTTTCCTGACGCCGAAGGCGTGCTCGTCTATATCGATGGCCTGGTCCCGGGCTCAGCTGTCCCGCTGCAAACCGTCTCCGGTTCGGTCACGCAATCTCCCCATGTCATCGCCGACGACAAAGGCCACGCGGTCGCGGTAGTGGCGCCCACGGTTGCAGGGAATAACGCGGGCGTCGTCAAAATCTCCATGACCATCAGAGCGTGTTCCGTGTCCGTCGAGGTTCCCTGGGGCGACGGCAGCTATCGGCCTCTGTAGCACGTAACGATAAATGAAAATTCCGCATTTCTCGGGCCTTCAGACGCGTTATGCATAAGCCCGAGGTTACACTTCGCCTCCGAATTTCACACCCGAATTGACAGGCCAAAAATTGTTATATGCGTCCTGCCTTAAAGGGATTAGACTTCCCTCATCGCAGATTGCAACTCCAGTTTCCCCTCGTAAAAGCGCATTGCGCGCTCGTCCTGCGACCGAAAAAATGATCCGAGCTTCCGTCGATGCGCGCCCGATCCCCCATCGGCTTCGCATCGGCAAAAAGATTCAATAGTTCCCATTGCTTCGCGCAGTCCCGATTCCCAATCTCAGGGCTCCGCGGCATTTCTCCCCGAAAGAGGTCTCTATGTTGTCCCTGGTTCTGTGCTCCGAGCGTCTCTCGCGCTGTATCTCCGTGCGTCTTTCCCCGTTCCTGCTTGCGCTGGCCGGCCTCTTCATCCCCGCCGCCCACGCCTCAATCTGCACGGTCACCTCGACAGCGGACTCCACAGACCCCGGCACGCTGCGTTTTTGCCTCACCACCGTCAACAGCGGAGACACCATCCAGTTTGGAGTTACGGGCACCGTCACCCTCACCAGCGCCCTGCCGCAAATCACGCAGAACGTCAGCATCTACGGATCAGGCCCCGCGGTGCTCACCATCTCCGGCGCAAATAGCTACCCGGTGTTCAACATAGCCTCCAGCGCAACGGTCACCATCAACGGCATGACCATCGCCAACGGAAACGGCACAAATGGGGGCGGCATTTCAAACGCCGGCACACTCACGGTTGATAACGTCGCCATCTCCGACAATCTAGCCCAATCCTCAGGCGGCGCCATCTCCAGCAGCGGCACGCTCACGCTGAACGGGGTCAGCCTGTCCGGCAATGGTTCCAATTCATTCGGCGGCGCAATTAACCTCGTCGGCAGCAGCACGCTCGCGGTGTCCTACAGCACCTTCTCCGGCAATCGGTCCAGTTTGGGCGGCGCCATCTACGGCGGCAGCGGATCTTCCACTGTCATTGAAAGCACATTCTCCGGCAATACCGCCGTGGACAATGGCGGCGCAATCTATGTCGGCAACGGTCTTCTTACACTCACCAACAGCACCCTCTCCGGCAATTCCACTGACAGCCAAGGCGGCGCAATCTATATCGGATCCGGCACAACATCCGCGAACAACAGCATCTTCACCGGTAATTTCGCAATCACAGACGGAGGTATCTACAACGGCGGCACGCTGAGCGGGAGCAACAATATTCTGGGCGCGGATATTGACGGCGAGTGCGGCGGCTCTGGAACGGGATGCTTCACCAACGGCGTCAACGGCAACCAGGTGGGCGTTGCGGCATCGAACATCGGCCTGCTTCCGCTGGCCAACTACGGCGGCGGGATCCAGACCATGGCACTCCTGCCAGGCAGCACAGCCATCTGTACCGGCCTCCGATCAACCGCAGTCGACGCCAGCAGCAATCCCCTTCCTTACGATCAGCGCGGCTTTGCGATGGATCCCTCCTGCGCAGCCGGATCGGTCGACATCGGAGCCGTCCAGACCAATCAATACGTGGTCAACTCGCTCCTCGACACCGGCGACGGTTCCGACAATTGCAACCCCACCGGCACAGGTAGCACCTGCTCGCTGCGCGATGCCATTAGCGATGCGAATAGCGCTCCCGGCGACGTTACGTTTCTCCCCAGCCTCACCAGCCCCGCCAACCCCGGAACCATCAATATCGGCGCCAATCCCGGCGGTCCCGGCAGTCCCGGCCCCGGCGGCACGGGCAGCACGCTCACCATCGGCGGGGAGAACATCTTTGGCCCGGGCGCAAACCAGCTCAGCATCGCCGGCGACGACGATACGAACGTGGGCAGCGTAATCACCGTCAACTCCGGCGCGCAGGCCTTCCTATACGGGCTCACTATCACCGAGGGATACACGGAAAACAGCCCCGGGGGCGGCGGAATTTACAACCAGGGCACACTGACGGTGATGGCCAGCGCAATCTCCAGCAACCTGACCGACAGCGGACTTAGCGGCGCGGGCATCGCCAACGAAGGCACACTGACCTTGACCGGCAGCACCGTCTCCGGCAATCAAATCATCTTCGGCAGCGGCAGCGGCGGCGGCATCTACAGCACCGGCACGCTGACGTTGACTGAGAGCACTGTTGAGGGAAACTCCATTGCGGCCCAGTCCACCGGTGGCGGCGGCGGCATTTTCATCGCCGCAGGATCGGCAGCACTCTCGGCCAGCACGATCTCCGGCAACAATGTTCCCAGTTTTTGCCCACCCGTCCCCAACGCACCCTGTCAGGGCGGGTCAGGCGGCGGCATCTATAGCGGTGGCACGCTCTCCGTTACCAACAGCATCCTCGCTGGGAACACCAGTCTGGGCTCCTCAACCAGCGGCGATTGCGTGGGCGGCGGGTGCCCGTCGAATGGAAATTCCAACGTGGTCGGCGGAACGCCGCAACTCAGCTCTCCGCAAGCGAACGGCCCCGCCACCACCGTGTCGACCATGATTCCGCTTCCCGGCAGCCCCGCCATCTGCGCAGGCCTGGTCTACTACATCCCCACCGGCGTTACCACCGATGAGCGCGGCTACCCGAATCTGAACTCGACCTATCCCGGCTATTCCCCTTCCGACCCATGCGTCGATGCCGGCGCAGTGCAAACCAACTACGCAATTGCCTTCACCAGGCAGCCACCAGCCACCGCCGTCACCGGAATAGCACTTTCCCCGGCGCCGATTGTCACGTTGACGGAAAACGGCAATCCGGCTGAGGCCGCCACCAGCACCGTCACCATGGCGGATGCCGAGAATGCGTTGACCGGAACAAACTCCGTGGCATTCTCATCCCCAACGGCTGTCTTCGGCAATCTCATCTTTCCTTCCGTTGAAGCTGGTGACACGCTGACGGCCACCCTGAGCCTGAACCCCACCCTCTCCACGCCGCTGTCTCTTGTGTTGCAGTCAAGCACAGGTGTGGATGTAGTCTCAGCGGCCGACCTGGCCGTGCTCACCACTCCCACACCAGGGTTGAGCACCGTGCTCGGCCTCAGCGATGTCACATTCCAGTGGACTGCGGGAACCGGAGCCGGCGACTATCAACTCAACCTCAGCGCCACCACACCGGGTGCAAAAGACCTCTTCGTCTACAAAGGCACTGCAACCTCCGCAACCGCGCCCAGCCTGCCCGCAAACGGCAACACGCTCTATGCCAGGCTCTATACAAAAGTCAACTCAGACTGGGTGTATAACGACTACGTCTACACCGAAGGCGGCACGCCCGTACCGTCTATCCTCCTGTCGCCCACCCCCGGATTGTCCTTCCCGCTGGGCACCAGCAACGTAAACTTCCAGTGGAACTTCGGAACCGGTGTTTCCCTTTACCAGATCAACCTCAGCGCCATCGCCCCAGGGGATAAAGAGCTGTTCTCCTACAAGGGTACTTCTACCTTTGCAACCGTGCCCAGCCTGCCCGCAAACGGTACCAACCTGTATGCGAGGCTCTATTCGCGCATCAACGGAGTTTGGCAGTATAACGACTACGTCTATACGGAAGGCGGTTCGACAGTACCCGCGGCGCTCACATCTCCAACACCTGGTTTGGGCACCGTGCTTGACTCAAGCAATGTGCAATTCCAATGGACGGCCGGAACCGGAGTCACCCTTTACCAGCTCAACCTCAGCGCGATTGCGCCCGGTGGAAGTGAGCTGTTCCTGTTCAAAGGCTTGGGCTTATCCACGACCGCGCCCTCACTTCCATCAAACGGTGCAACAGTGTATGCAAGGCTCTGGTCAAAGATCGATGGAGCTTGGCAATACAACGACTACGTCTATACCGAAACTGGACCGTAGTACCGCCGCAGTTGTAAGTCCCTACGTCCCGTTCATCCGGTAACGGGAACTGTGCCCCACTCATCACGGCCGTTTCGTGATGAGTGGGATCGCAGAGCGCTGCCCTTATCCGAGGGTTTAAGATCCGCTCCGGAACTGTCCAAAACGCGTAAAAATACGTCCAAAAACCATGCAAAATACGCAGATTTGCGTGCATATGGCCCCTTTCAAACCCGGCATTTCGCATCCAATCGTCCCCTCACGACCCGCCGTCCTTCCATCACCAGCCGGCTTCAGGCCGTTTGTCCTATTCCACCCGGACAATCCAAGCAAAACGCGTACCGATCCAAGCCCACAAATTTCCACAAATTTTCGCCAGGCGGTGTGGACCATGCCCGTCCCCCAAAACTAGCGGGTGCCCCCCGTCCCTCGCCTTCGGGGACCGGGAAATGCAGTACCCTGGCCGGGCCCTTCCTTTCTTCCGCAACGGAGAGACCGAACATAGCCCAGGGTGGAAACCCTGGGTCAGGATCCACCTACTGCCAAGGCGCCCCGGCGGGCCGCCGCGATCTAATCACTCTGGGCGGATCCGAGCGCAATTGCACGGCAAACAAAATCCAAATAAACAATGCATTATCAGTGACTTAAGCAACTATATCTTGCACAATCAGCGCGTTTTCCAAAAAAACGGCTAAATCTCCGCAACCCGATGCCTCGAAAAGGAAAACTCTCAGCAACCGAAACAGCTGAAAAGGCTGCCCGCAAGGTACAGGTCACCACGACTCGCAACCATGGATGCAGCCATTTCGCATGGTTTGTAACCACTTGAGCTGCCTTTTGGGCTATGTAGCGCAACCCTCCGATTAACCTTTGACGCCAAAGCTCCGACCACTCGCGGGCGACTTATACCTCTTCCCTATTCTTGTTCCTGTTCCCTGTTCCCTGATCCCTGATCCCTGATCCCTGTACTTCGGGGTAAAGCTTCCGCACCCACCACAACACCGGTAACCCCAGCAGAATGAGCCCCGTGCCCATGAGCGACCCCCTCAGGTTGCCGGCGTAGCTCCAAATAAGAACCGCCGTCGCACTGACCACGAAGAGGCCCGGAAGCACCGGATAACCCCATACTTTATAAGGCCTTACAGCGTCAGGACGCTTGCGCCGATAGACGAACACGGTGGTAGCCGTGAGCATATAGAACAGCCACTCAGCAAACACCGCCAGCTCAAAGAACTGCTGAAACCGGCTCAGAAAAAGCAGGAGAACCGTTGACAGCAACCCCTGCACAATCAACGACGTAGAAGGGGACTGCCAGCGCGGATTGATGTGCGCAAACTGCCGAAAAAAGAGCCGGTCCCGTGCCGCCGCAAACGGTATCCGCGCACCGGACATGACGGTCCCATTCAGCGTGACAAAGATGCTAAGTGCCATGGCTGCAGCAACAAAGCCTGCCCCTGCCGGCCCCGCAACCACCGTCAGCGCGGTTACCGCAGGCCGTTCGCTCCCCGCAATCTGCACCGCCGGGAGAATGTATTGGATGGCCGCATTAGTAGCCATGAACAGGATGCCGACGATGAATAGCCCTCCGATAAGCGCAATAGGCAGACTACGTTCCGGTCTTCGCACTTCGCCCGCAACCATGGTCAGGTCGTTCCAGCCGTCGTAAGCCCAGAGCGTGGCAATCAGAGCGGCCATGAACCCGCCAATCCCGCCAACCGCATGAGGCAAAGTGGTTGTGAAGTTGGAGAAAGCGCCCGAGGCCGAAGCGAAGCAGAGCCCCGCAACTATAAGAATCAAAATAACTTTTAGACTCGTAAACACGAGCTGAAATTCAGCCGCCTTCTTGATACCTAAAACGTTGAGCCCCGTCATGAACCACGTAACGCCGATGGCAAACAGTTGCGACCACAGCAGCGGAACAGGACCGCCGACTGCCTGCATCTGAAGCCAGTGAAACGCAGGGAAAAAGCCAAGTGTGCGTGTAAGTCCAATGGTCACAGCGGCGATGGATGCGGGCTTGGCAACTGCGAACCATGTCCACATGTAGAGGAAGGCAGTGGTATCGCCATACGCGCCGCGCAGGTAAACATATTCGCCGCCCGCGTAAGGCAACATGGCGCCGAGTTCCGCGTAAGTCATTGCACCAAATAGCGAAAGCAGCCCTCCCACAATCCATGCAAGGTAAACGAGGGCCGATGAGCCCACGTCCCGCATCATCTCCGTAGGCACCAGGAAGATGCCGCTGCCAATAATTGTGCCCACCACGATGGCCGTGGCCTGGCTCGCGCCAACTACACGTGGCAGATCGGGTGTCGATCGCTGTGCAGGTGCTGAGAGAGGCTCATTCATTGCGGTTAAAAGAGGTTAGCACGAAAGATGCCGAAGGTTTTGAGCGCTTGCAGAACCCGAATCCGAGTGCAGCTCCTGTACGGAAAATCGAGAAATAAGAAATTTGGCGAGATACTTAAGTATGCACTTGACAATTGGGCGAAGTGCGACAATACTTAAGTAGCAACTTAACTATTGTCCCCTGGAGGATGGTATGCACACAATGGAACAACAAGCAGTAGTTCACAACACGATCGTCATCGAACGCGCCTACCCCGTATCGCCGGAGCGCGTATTTGCCGCTTTCTCCGACCCGGCCAAGAAGCGCCGCTGGTTTGTAGAAGGCGACAGCCACGAGATTGAAAGCTATGAACTGGACTTTCGCGTGGGAGGCAAGGAGCATTACGCCTCCCGCTTCAAGGAAGGAACGCCGGTTGCCGGCCTTCACCTCAAGAGCGAGAACATGTTTCGAGATATTGTCCCTAACCGACGCATTATCTTCACTTCCACGATGGCGATGGAAGGGAACATCTTCTCAATCTCCCTGGGCACCGTTGAACTGTTACCAACGGAGAAGGGGACAGACCTGCTGCTTACCTTTCAGAGCGCATTTCTTGAAGGTGCCGATGGGCCCGCAATGCGTGAAGCGGGGTGGCGGGGGTTGCTCGAGAAACTGGGCAAAGAACTTGAGCGGTAAGCGGTGCGGAGCATTGGGAGACGCGGGCGATGGATAAAAGGAAAATCGAAATCGACCGCGTCTTCCAGGCTCTTGGGGATGCAACGCGAAGGGCCATGATGGAGCGGCTGAGCAGCGGCCCCATGTCCGTGTCGCGATTGGCAGAGCCTTACGAGATGTCGCTTGCAGCGGTGATTCAACACCTGCAGGTACTTGAGGAAGCAGGGCTTGTTCGCACTGAAAAGGTAGGCCGTGTGCGCAGTTGCCGCATTGACGTGGCGGGGCTGGATGCGGCGCAGAAGTGGCTCAAGGTGCTGCGGCCGGAGTGGGAACAGCGGCTAGATCGGCTCGGTGATTTGTTTGCAGGGCCGGAGTAAGGCCGGCCCTGATCCCTAATGGCTTGTTGCGGATGCCGCCGGGCGTGGATGCGATGTCGTGCTTCCCTCCGTCATGCCCAGGGCCCACTTGATGGCTTCGAAGTACATCGTGCGGACGTCGGAATCGTCCCACGACTCCTCAGTATGACCGAGCGTGGAGTAGAAAACGCGGCCTTTGCCATACATTTTGCTCCAGGCCACGGGAAAGTCATGGTCAGTGCGATGAATTCGCGGATTGTTGTCATAATTGAGCTTTGAAGGGTCGAGGCTTAGCAGTACATTTACCTTGTCGCGCGACCATGCTTTGGGCTGATAGATCTCGTCGTATTTAACAAAAGCGCTGGGCAAATGGCGCACTGCGGGAAAGCTGGGATCTTCATTCACGATGGGCGCGTTGAAGGTCATCCATGGATGCTGATCGAACCAGCCGCCAATCATTTCTCCGTATTCCGGCCAGTTGTAGTTGGTATCTAGAGCGGCATGGATACCGACGAAGCCCTTGCCGTCTTCCTTGATGAACGACAGCATGTCCGCTTTCTGACTGTCGTCGAGGTCGAGTTCGCCGGTGGTGCTGGCGAAGACCAGGACGTCGAAGTAGTTTAGATTCTTGGAGTTGTTCTTCAGGTCCTTCTTGGTGATCAGTTCGGTGTCGCTGCGGAGGGTGGTGTCCCACAGGCCGCTCTCCTTGCCCATGTTGTAGACGGCAGCCATGGCGGTGGGAATGGAGTCGTGCTCCCAGCCTTTGGTCTGGCTGATGACGAGAACGTGCTTCAGGTGGATCTGCTTGGCGTGCGGCGGTGGTGCAACCAATGGACTTGTGCCTGCTTGTGCGCTGGCACCGCTGGTTTGGCCAAGGATGGCGAGGCTCATAAGAGCTGAAAGTAGAAAGGGAAGTTTTGGGAAGGCGCGCACGGGTTCTCCTTTGGAGGTGGACGGATGCAGACACTTGAAGTCCACGGAGAATTGTACTCGGGCGATGAAGGAACAGGGAAAAGGGACCAGGGAAGAGGGAGCAAGAGGCAGGGATCAGTGGTTTGCCCATCCGCGTCAAAGGTTCAATCGGAGGGATGCGCTACATAGGGTAAAAGGCCGCTCAAGTGGTCACAAACCATGCGAAATGGCTGCATCCGTGGTTGCGAGTCGTGGAGACACGTACCTTGCGGGCAGCCTTTTCAGCTGTTTCGGTTGCTGAGAGTTTTCCTTTTCGAGGCACGGGGTTGCGGAGATTTAGCCGTTTCTGTGGAAAACGCGCTGATTTTGCATGGGTTAATGGCTTAACTCATTGATAATAAGTTATTTATTTCGCTTTTGTTTGTAGTGCAGATGGACGCGCGGGAGAGCGGACAGACGCTCTTCGCGCTCGCCTACGGCGGTTGGTGCAGGGGCCGGTTTTACGCAAGCACGCGGGGCTGACCGGTGGCCTCAAGCACGCTCATCCAGAGGTCGCCGTGGGGATCGACGGTGTTGCGTTGGCGCGTGGTGAGCGACATGGGACGTGGACGAATCGGCCGCGCCACCTGCCGATGACGATCTCAGTGCGGCCGGAGATGGCGGCGTGGACGGCGTTGTGCGCAAGTCGCACGCAGTAGACGCTGTCATGCGGGTTGGCAGGCACGCTGCGGATCTGGTAGCTGGGGTCGATGTATTTCAGGTTCAGTTCGACGCCGATGGATTTGAAGTGGCCACAGATCCGGTCGCGCAGCCACGGGCCAACGTCGGTGAGGCGTTTGTTTCCGGATGCGTCGGTTTTTGCCGATCCCGCCGGCACGGCGTCTGCGTCAAGCAGTTCCTGGCCGGCGCCTTCCGCTACTACGATGACTGCGTGTCCTCGCCGCTCAAGGCGTTTTCTCAGCACATTGAGCAGGCCGCCGTCGCCGTCCAATTGAAAGGGAACCTCGGGAATCAGCACAAAGTTGACGTCGCTCATGGCCAGGGAGGCGTAGCAGGCAATGAATCCGGAATGGCGTCCCATGAGCTTTACCAGGCCCACACCGTTGGGTGCACCTGTGGCTTCAACATGGGCGGCGCGGATGGACTTGGTGGCCTCAGAGAACGCGGTTTGGAAGCCGAAGCTCTGGTCGATGTACATGATGTCGTTGTCGATGGTCTTGGGGATTCCAACAACGGCGATCTTGCTTCCCCGCGCTGCAATCTCCGTCACAATTTTCATTGCGGCGCGGATGGTGCCGTCGCCCCCGATGACGAACAGGAGATTGATGCCCATGCGCTCAAGACAATCCACCACAGCGACTGGGTCCTGTTCGCCGCGTGATGATCCGAGAATGGTTCCGCCGTGCTCGTTGATGTCGGAGACCAGTTCTTGCGTGAGGTCGACAACAGGGCGATGAAATTTCTGCACAAAGCCCTGAAATCCACTGCAGAAACCGTAAACGCGTTGAACGCCGTAGCGCCGCAACAACTCCAGGGTGAGGCCGCGGATCACATCATTGAGCCCCGGGCAAAGTCCGCCGCAGGTGACGATGCCGGCGCGTGTGGTTGATGGATCGAAGAAGATTTTGCGGCGCGGCCCAGCGGGCTCAAATCCAGGCAGGTCAGCGGGCGGGCAGTTGCGCGCCAGCACGGATGACAATGTATCGTCGAAGAGAACGCGATCCGATTCCTCGACATAATGCTCAGACTGCTCATGCTGGCGGAGCAACTCGCCTAGGGGAGAGTCGATGCGCGGCAGCCCGAGCGTAGATACGACCAGGTCCTGGGAATCGATCATGATCGGCCCCAAAATAGGAGGTTGCAATGCGGGAAGGACTATTTCTGCTGTGAATGGACTGCGAAACTGCGGTCAGTATAGTGGGAACTCGTATAAAGATGGATATAGATTCCGCTGGAATGCAAGGCCAGCCGATGTTGCAGATATTTTTAAGTTCCAGGAAGGATTTGGAAGCGCCTTCCGCCGGCCAGCGTTACGACGGCAGGCGGAAGGCCGGGGTTACGACGGGGTTATTCCTTGTTGTCGCGGGCGGCTTTTACGTAGTCGTGCGATGTCTGAATGTGTGCGCTCTGTGTTGACAGGGTTTTGCGGACTGGGAGTGGCAGGTCTGAATTGGTGAGTGCCTCATCGTATGCGTGAACGGCCGCGTCTTCGCCTTCCTCGGCGGTCGCGAGAAGGGTATGATCTCCTCCGCCCAACTTCGCCTTCAACTCGCCCCAGGTACGGCGTATGGTGCCTTCGACCGTGCCGTCTTTCTTGATGTCATGTACACCTTGATCCCGCAGCAGGGTTTCAAGTGCGCCGCGGAACTCCGCGCGCCGTAAGGACTCATCGAGGAAGTACGCCTTCAAAACGGGATCCTTGATCTCGTCGCCAATTTTCTGGAATCCTTCCTGGCTATCATGCAGGATTTCGATGACGGAATAGATTGTGTGTTCGATCGAGCTTGCGGTGTTGGACGGGTTCGGCATCTTTGATTCTCCTGGGAGCGGTTTGAATCGCTGTCGGGTTGAGTTTTGAAAGCACGTGGGGAGGGTCCGGCAGCTGCAAGTGCGATTCTCCTTCGCTGCGGGTAAGCCACCTGCGGTGGGGCAGAAGCTCGCGGGAGGCTCGCACGGGCTTGGTTGCTTCCCGCCTTCGCGCCAGAAGTAAGGCGCGAAAACGGGGCACGGAGCATTTATCGTGGTCCCATTCATTGCTATACGACCGCGATGAATGGGACCACCCGTTCGAGTTAGTGAGTCTAACTCAGGGAACTAACTTAGGAGTTAGCTGGGGAATGCTTCCCTGGCTTAACTTCAAGTTCGTTCACAACCTGTTGAACGTTGGGAACCTGTTTGGCCAGGCCTTCCGCTTCCTTCTTCTGGGCAAGGGTCCTTACAGAGCCCTTCAGAACAAGCGTTCCATTCTTCGCCTTGAAGTGGATGCTCTGTTCATCGAGGTTCTTGTTGGCCTTGATGGAAGCCTTGTAATTGTCTTCGATGGCGCTATCGAGATTGGATGCTACGGCGCCGGCCTGGCTCTGAGCACCGACCGGGCGCACGCCGATTTCATCAGCGACGGTGTAATCGGGCGCTGCCTGCTTGACAAGGGACTCGGCCTGGGCCTTCTGGTCGTCGGTGGTTACATTGCCGGTCAAGGTCATGACGCCCTTATCGCGGTCCTGCGAAACGCTGACGTCGCCCAAGTTGTTGGTTTTGAGTGAGTCCGTGACCGCCGATTTTTGATCGGGGTGAGCGGGCTGATTGTGGCATCCGGCAACGGCGAGGGTGCCGAGGAGCAATGCCGCTCCGGGTAGGAGGTGACGGTGCAGATTCAAGCGATTCATGTTCATAATCTCCATGTCCTGCGCGTGGTGAGGTGCGCCTAATTCGTACCGGTAAGTCGGATGCGACTTAGGCGGACGCGGTTGTTCACGGAGATTGATGGTGGAAAGAAGTTAGGGTGTGCGATAACTTCAGGCGGCGCGGGGAGTGAGTTTCAAGCCGAGGGCTTTGATGACACCTAAGAGGGTGGATAGGCGTGGGTCGCCATTGGGGGATAGAGCTTTGTAGAGGGCCTCGCGGGTGACGCCAGTCTGTGACGCAAGCTGGGTCATGCCGATGGCGCGTGCGATATCGCCGAGAGCTGTTGCAATGAGAGCCGGATCTCCGTCATCGAAGGCGGCTTCAAGATAGGCGGCGATGGACTCGGGGGTATTGAGGTACTCGGCGGGATCCCATTCTGTGGTTTTAAGAGCCATTGTGAGCCTCCTTAGCGAGCTTCTTTGCCTTGGCGATGTCTGCTTCTTGCGTTTTCTTGGTGCCACCGATGAGGAGCAGAACTACGACGTTTCCGATCTGTTGAAAGTAGACTCTGTAACCGGGCCCGTAATCGATGCGTAGCTCACTGAGGCCTTCACCGACGGGTTTCACATCTCCGAAGTTTTCAAGCGAGAGGCGACGAATGCGGATCTGTATGCGAGCCCGCGCTTGTTCATCGCGGAGTTTGCGCAACCAATTTGCGAAGAGGTCGGTCTGGCGGACCTCGATCATGTGTTAACTATAGTTCACAGACGGGGAATTTGCAATTCAATCTTACTCGCAAACAGTGCGCGCAGATCGTCGACCTCTGCATCAGAGCAAACCCGTTTAGGGACCGGCACAAATCGCACCTGTGCGAGGTAAAGAAGAAATCCCTTCTCACCCTCTGAGAATGATTGGATGGCGCTCCATTGGATTTCGCTCTTCGAGTGCTCCCCTTTGACGTGAATCATTTCCTCACCGAACTCGACTGTGCATTGCTCACTTTTGGTTCTTGACCGCCGGTAACAGCGCCTCAGATTGAATTGACGGTAGAAGGGAAGAGCAAGGAGCACCAGGCCGCAAACAGTCAAAATGATCTTCGTGTTGGATGAACCGTCATGCCGGCTAGGAATGATGAACTCGAAAAGAAGAATCAGCAATCCAACAAAAGGATAGAAATAATATGCGAGGAAATGACCAACGTAAGTCCATTGGCTGCGCTTGGCATGCAGATTCTGCGCATCGGCATAATCTCGATAGGTAAATTCAAAATGGATCTGGATGGGCATTGTCACCGATTATAAGGGCCTGCCCTCTACGGGTTCGGCTGGGCGGGGATTGGTATGTTGGCGGAGTGGAAATGTCGCCAGATAGCTTCCGCAGTTTTCCGGGGCACTACTGATGCCAGTGATTCTGCGGTGGCTTGTTGCACGTCACGGAGACTGCCGAAGTGACTCAGGAGGCGCTGGCGGGTTTGTGCGCCAACGCCGGGGATGTTGAGTAACTCGGAGTCGCGGTCGCGCATGGCGCGGCGCTGGCGATGGTAGCCAACGGCGAAGCGATGACTCTCGTCGCGGATGACCTGGATGAGATGGAGGACGGGGGAGCGGCGGTCGAGCACGATGGGTTCGTCCTCGTTGCCGTAGAGGTAGATCACTTCTTCGCGCTTGGCGATGGAGGCTAGGGGTTGGCTGGTGAGGCCGAGGGCTTCAAGGGCTTCGGCAGCGGCGTGGAGCTGGCCGAGGCCGCCGTCGATGAGGATAAGCGACGGGAGGGTTTTGGGCTCCCTGGAGGGCTTGTCCGCAGGGGCTAAAACCCCCTTATCTAGCGGGCTGTTTTTGGCACGACTGAAGTCGTGCCCTGACGCTAGTCGTGGCTCCGCCTGAGTTTCTCCGAATGGCGTCGTTTCGTGCTCTGAGGCATCCCGCGACACGTCTCGCGAAATGTGTGGCAGCGTTTGCTCGGCGGCGAGAACGGCTTCTACTTTGTTGCCGCTCTCGTCAAGCAGGCGACGATAGCGGCGGTGGACGACCTCACGCATGGAGGCGAAATCGTCTACGCCGAGGACGGTCATGACTTTGAATTTGCGATAGAGCTGCTTGTTCATTTTGCCGTCTTCCCACACGACGAGGGATGCGACGGTTTCCGCGCCCTGGATGTGGGAGATGTCGAAGCACTCAATGCGGCGGGGCAGTTCAGGGAGCATGAGGGTGTCGGCGAGTGCTTCTTGAATGGCCTTGCGCGATGGCTCGAGGACACGGAAGCGCTGCGTGTAGGACTGCTTGGCATTTTGTCCGGCGAGGTCGATGAGGGAGCGTTTTTCGCCGCGCTGGGGAACAGCAATTTCGATGCGATGGCCGGTGCGTTCGGTGAGGAGCGCGGCGAGGTTTTCGCGGTCGTCGAAATCAGTGGGGACGAGGATGGAGCGGGGGACGTATTGCTGGTCGATGTAGAGCTGCTTTAGAAGGGCGGAGAAGACGGCGCCGGCGCGGAATTGAGGTTCGGGCGTTGCCCTCTCGGCGGGACTGCAAGAAGCAGGTCCTTCGACTCGCTGCGCTCGCTCAGGATGACAGTCAGAATTTAGCGCTCGCTCAGGATGACAGTCGGAGTTGAGGGCACCCGCATTTTCTCCGGATTCGAGGGGATCAGAGATGGGGGTTTCGAGGAGGTCGGGGAGGTCGTCCCAGAAGAACTCGCGGCGATCGACTATCTTTCCGGCGCGGACGTGGAAGAGATTTACCGCAAGCGAGCCAGCCTCAAAGTGGTAACCGAAAACGTCCGCGTCATCTCCCTGCTCGGCGGTGGCGATGCGCTGTTTTTCCTGAAGCTGATGGACGGTGGAGAGCTGATCGCGCAGGCGTGCGGCGGCTTCAAACTGCTGGGCTTCCGCGGCTGCGTTCATACGTAGGGCGAGGCTGCGCTCCAGCTCTGCCGAGCGGCCTTCAAGGAAGAGCTGCGCATCGCGAACGGCGTGGGCGTAGGCCTCGGGAGTGGTGAAGTCTTCGACGCATGGGCCGAGGCAGCGATGGATGTAGTACTGCAGGCAGGCGCGCGGATGATAGCGGCTTAGATCGACTTTGCAACTGGGGATGAGGAAGCTGCGATGGATGAGCTCGACGATGCGGTAGGCGAGGTTGCCGGGAAAGTAGGGACCGTAGTAGGCGGAACCATCTTTGCGGAGGCGGCGCGTAACGAAGACCTTGGGGTAGCGGTCGGCGAGGGTGAGCTTGACGTAGGGGTAGGTTTTGTCGTCGCGCAGCAGGATGTTGAAGCGCGGCTTGCGCTGCTTGATGAGGTTGTTCTCAAGGGCCAGGGCCTCGTGCTCGTTGGCAACGAGTATGTACTCAATGTCGACGGCCTCGCGCATGAGGGAGCCGGTTTTTGCGTTGGCTTGCGAGGCTTCTAAAAGATAGGAACGGACGCGGCTGCGGAGGTTCTTCGCCTTGCCGACATAGATGACTTCGCCCTCCGGATTCTTGTAGAGGTAGACCCCGGGCTGGGTAGGGAGCGTGCGAATTTTCTCGTGAAGATCCATGGCTGGTCCGGTTGAAAGTCCAAGGGCAAGGCGGCCCCGTGGAGCACCTTTCTAGGATAGCGGCTGGAGAGCGAGGGACTGGAGTGGGGAAGGGAATCCTTACCGGATCAGGTAAAAAGTACCCATATGTGAACAGGGTCGAAGATGGAGGACGATATATGCAAATCTTTTGTTTACAGTGCTTTGAAGGATGAGACGCGGTTTTGGTCGCTAACGTGCATCTGAAAGTGAGGGAATTGCCGGTGAAAACGGCAGCAGAGACGCCGTGCCCACGGGTTGCGGCAACAAAAAAGGGAGTGAACAAATGACCATGTATCGACTTGGAACTTTGGCGATTGCAACAGGTTTAGTGGTGGCGGGAGTTTCGGGATGCGCGACCAAGAATTATGTCCGCACGCAGACTGCGCCGCTTGTTCAACATACCGACGACTTGGACAGCAAGACCGCGGCGAACAACAAGCAGATTCAGGATGTGGACGGCCGCGCGCAATCGGGCATTCAACAGGCGCAGGGTGCGGCCAATACGGCAACGCAGAATGCTCAGAGTGCGTCGAAGTCTGCCGGGGATGCCGAGACCGCTGCTAATGATGCAGTGCATCGTGCGGACTCGCTGGATAGCGTTGTGAAGGGTTTGGACAACTACAAGTCAGTGGCCAACGTGACTGTGAACTTTGGCTTTGACAAGGCGATGTTGACCAAGGACGACAAGGATCAGCTGGATACGTTTGCAGCTCAGCTCGGAAATGCGAAGAGCTACATTCTGGAAGTGACGGGCGGGACTGACTCGGCTGGGTCTGCGCAATACAACTATGACCTGAGCCAGCGGCGGGCTGACGCGGTGGTGCAGTACCTGGCAGCGAAATATGGCGTAGCTCCGCACCGGTTCTACCTGATTGGCATTGGCAAGGACCACGAAGTTGCTCCGAATACAACTGCGGAAGGACGGAAGCAGAATCGGCGTGTAGAAATTCAGCTGCTTTCGAACATGGGTGACCAGACCACGCAGTCTGCGGCCAGCCAGGGATCTGGTCAGTAGCTCTGGCCTAAAGACATAACGTGTGCGCAGGGATGCAGGCGGTGCTGTGTTTGTACTACGGGAATGCAGCACCGGTAATTAGCTCGTGCCCAGAGCAACCAAAACGGAATGGGTTGCTTCGAATTGGGCAGAGTGGTTGCAGGAATCTTCGCGGGATGCCTGCACAATCACCGAGATTCGAGCATCCTACTCTGCGACGCGACAGGCATCTGAAGTTTAATTATCGCGCCTGCGCACAATCACGATGCCGGCAATTGATTCGGGCTTTGTAGCCCACAACTAAGAATCCCTCGCCGGCATTTACCTTTCTGAGTTATCCACGACCTGACTGGTTTTCCTCAATCGTTACTGCCCATACGCCTTCTGCCGGATGGGTTGAGGTACCGCTGCGTCAAGGAATCGCTGCCGATGCAGAACGATTTTTTCCGGCCGCCAAACACATCCCATGGACCTGGCAAAAGAACCAGGCGGGATCGCTTATAAGGAGCTAGACGATGAGCGATGAGCACAGTATGAAATTTGGCCCCGCGGCCTTTCTATCGAGCGTGGGCCTTGGTAAGCGAGTAGTTGAATTGCAACCTGAAGAGTGTTTCTTCACGCAGGGAGATCCCGGGGACTCAGTGTTTCTGCTTCAACGCGGGCGCGCAAAGCTTGCTGTTGTATCGAAAAAAGGAAAGCAGGCTACGATTAGCCTTCTTTTCCCGGGCGATCTTTTTGGAGAGGCAGCGCTTGCTACAAAACCCGGAGCGCGCCAGGCGATGGCAATTGCTGTGTACGCCTGCACGGCGCTGAAGATCAACCGGGACGAGATGGTCCGCGTGCTGCGTGATCATCCAGCGTTTTCTGAGTGGTTCGTCGCGTACCTGGTAGCTCGCGGCATGCGGACTCAGGCCGACCTTGCGGACCACATGTTCAATTGCAGTGAAAAGCGTTTGGCGCGCGCCCTGCTGATGATGGCGGAGTTGGGAAAAGGGGATGAACTGCAGACTGTGATTCCGCCGATTACGCAGGAGACCCTGGCAGAAATGATTGGGACGACCCGATCGCGCGTAAGTTTCTTCATGAATCGTTTCCGCGACCTGGGCGTAATTGACTACAAGGATCGCATCCAGGTGCATAGAACGAGGCTTAAGGCGATCCTGGTGGGTGAGCCGGCGGAGACGGAGTACGAAGCTCCAGTGCGAGCGGTTGCATAGCTCAAGAAAATAGACACGCCTCTTCGGCAAGGAAGGGCTGAAGAGGCGCTGGTCAAGGTCGAGATTCGCTGCTCAGGGTTTCTGGCGAATGTGCTCGGCGCGGACCTCGACTGCAGTGAAGAGACTGAAGAACGGTGCATCTGCTGCGGCTGCCTCTACTGCGGGGCGGCCGTTTGCTTCCTGGCGCTCCACGAGGCAAACAACCGCGGCCACTTTCATGCCGGCTTCGCGCGCAGCTTCAATGGCGTTGATGGTGGAGGCGCCGGTGGTGCAGACGTCGTCGACGATTACAACGGAAGCACCCTCACGACAGAAGCCTTCAATGCGGCGGCCGGTGCCATGGGCCTTCTCGGCTTTGCGGACCAGGAAGCCGTGAATCAACGGCGCACCCGGATGGGATAGGGCACGCCAAGCGCTTGCAGTGGCGACATTGCACACAATGGGGTCGGCGCCCATAGTGAGCCCGCCGACGGCATCCGCTAATATGCCCCGCTGCTCGAGGAGTTCCAGCACGGAATGCCCGGTGAGACGTCCGCCTTCGGCGTGCAACGTGGTGGTGCGGCAGTCAATGTAGTAATCGCTTGTGCCGCCGGATGACAGCTTGAACTGGCCGAGGCGGAAGCTGGTGCGGGCGAGAAGTGAAAGCAGTTGCTGTGCGTACGTTGGAGTGGTCATCACAGAAGATTGTAAGGGAGTGATAGGGGGAAGGCGTCTGGGCAGAGGGCGAGGGAATTTGCTCAGGCATGAGGCAGGTGTGGCCGCCAAAGATTCAGAATGCGAGATTTACGGCCGATTTCGCACGAATCCTGGAAGTGAATGCCTTTTTCGAGATCACTGGATGAATCGCTTTTGCCGGTTTCGAGTCTAAAGTCTCATGAAAGTTTTTCTTCCTTCCCCCGCGAAAGACTTCATCGGGCAAAATCTTTTTGGTTTTCATCCATTCACCAGTAAACATCTTGCTCGATCAACACCGTACGTCGCGTTCATTGCGTGTGTTTTTCTCGCTTGCACCAGTCTGATGGCGCAGCAGATAGCGATCGCGACGCAAACTGACTTAGCTGCCATTGCCTTCCAGGAGTCCGGTCCGGGGGCGCCAAGCGCTGAGACTGCCGGAGGACCGAATTCGACTGGCGATTCCAGCAGCGCATCGGGGGCATTCGGCAATGGGAGCGATGCGTCCGTTGATGCTGCCGGCGATTCGCAAGCGGCACAAAAGAATTTGCCGAATGCGCCGGCTCCGCAAAGTCATCCTGACGATCAACCTGCTCCTCAAACCAAACGCATTCTCGGCATCGTCCCCAACTTTCGCGCCATCAGCACGGACGTGAAGCTGCCTCCGCAGACGATCAAAGACAAGTTCATGGATGCGACGCACGACTCGTTCGATTACTCATCCATTCTCCTCCCCGGATTGCTCGCCGCTTACTCGATGGGCACGAATGCGACGCCGGAGTTCCACCAGGGAGCGGCGGGTTACGCCCGCTACTTCTGGCATGCGGCT
>Ga0302197_10001733_pt1 | contig 20649 bp, 16 predicted proteins | sample II_Bog_N2_1_FD_193526 | JGI IMG/M metagenome (GOLD analysis project Ga0302197, IMG submission 193526) | Peat permafrost microbial communities from Stordalen Mire near Abisko, Sweden - II_Bog_N2_1 | ecosystem: Environmental > Terrestrial > Soil > Wetlands > Peat | place: Sweden: Abisko...
AGTATGCCAGGATTCCCTCTATTGCGCAACCACGGCTCTGCTCTTCGTCCCATTCGGCTGCGGCTGACGATCGCAGTGGCTCTTGTTTCCCTGCACTCGGCCGCCTCGGCTTCAACCCAGACCGCGACGCTCCGGTTCAAGGTCGTGGCCATCGCCGAGAAGGGCGGCATCCACAAGCCCTTTGTCGATGCTGCCAAGGTGTGGCTGGCCCGCGAGGCCCGCGTCGATGGCTTCACAATCGACTACATCGACGACACCAGCAAAATCGACGACGCATTCCTCTCGCAATACAAACTTTTCATCCAGCTCAACTATCCTCCCTACGCGTGGACTCCCACGGCTATGGCTGCCTTTCAGAGATACATCGAAGAGGGCCGCGGCGGATGGATCGGATTCCACCACGCAACCTTGCTGGGCGAGTTTGACGGATATCCCATGTGGCCCTGGTTCTCGAGCTTCATGGGAGGAATTCGATTCGCGAAGTACATTCCGACCTTTGTCAATGGGGCAGTCACTGTTGAAGCGCCGGATCACCCGGTAATGAAAGATCTTCCGAGCCATATCGCCATCGAGAGCGAAGAGTGGTACACCTACGACAAGTCGCCGCGGCCCAATGTGCGCGTCCTTGCAAGCGTCGATGAGAACAGCTATTCCCCCGCAAGCGCCATCACCATGGGCGACCATCCGGTGGTGTGGACGAACCAGCGCGTCAAGGCCCGCAACGTTTACATCTTCATGGGCCACCACGGCGAGCTCTTTCAGAATAGCGGCTTCACAACACTCTTCCACAATTCAATTCTGTGGGCGGCTCAACCATGATGAAACGTCTTTGCCTGGTCTTTGCATTCCTCGCCCTGGCGGCCATGCCGGCGGCGGCGCAAGCTCAGAAGATTCCACTGCGCGTTCTAGCGTTCTACTCCACCAACGTCGAACGCGATCATGTCGACTTCGCCTTGCAGGCGCTGAAGTTCTTTGCCGATGCCGCGACACGAGACAACTTTCATTTCGAATCCACCACAAACTGGGATGATCTGAATCCCGAGCGTCTCAAGCCAATTCAGGTGGTCGTGTGGCTCAACGATTCCGCTCACACCAGCCAGCAGCGTACTGCCTTCGAGCACTACATGGAGCGCGGCGGCGGCTGGTTCGGATTTCATTTCGCCGCCTACAACGACAACAGCACACATTGGCCATGGTTCGTTCAGTTTCTCGGTGGCGCAGTGTTTTACGGCAACAGCTGGCCTCCCTTGCCCGCAACGCTTCATGTCGACGATGCGGCGAACCCCATCACCAGGCATCTTCCCGCGCAATTTCTTTCCCCTGCCAACGAGTGGTATAGCTGGAAGCCAAACCCGCGCGCCAACAAGGACGTGAAGGTTCTGCTCACCCTCGATCCCTCCAACTTTCCGCTGGGCTTCAAGGACACACTCACAGGCGGCGATATTCCGGTGGCCTGGACCAATGCCCGTTACAGAATGTTCTACGTCAACATGGGTCACGGCGACAGGATCTTTGCCGATGCGCGTCAGAACCAGATGTTCGAAGATGCGCTGCTTTGGCTCGCGGCTGCGCACTGAGAGAGTTCGCGCGGATGCGCGCGGCATCGTGTTCAACGGCAAGGTTTACCACGGCAGTGCGTGGACAGCCGGAGAAATCGGCACAATCTTCCTTGCGCTGCAAGTGGGGGGCACAAGCAATTGCCGGCCCAAGAAGCTGATCCCAGCGCAGGCCGCGCCCACTGGACGCATGGATCAGTCGCCTTTCCAATCAGCAGTAAACCCGGAGCAATCTGACGCGACATTCGCCAGGATGGCTCGGCGCAGTTCCAGCACATCCACCGAGCCCATCTGCTTGTAGAGCACCTTCCCGTCGCCCGACAAAAGGACGGTATACGGTACGGCAGAGTCCCATGCTTGATCGAACGCCTGTTGCAGTCCCACCGTATCCGTTGAATCGAAAAGAAGATTGCGGCTGGTGGCGTGTTTCTTCTTCAGGAAGTTGAGAACGCTCGCCTGCTCATCGGGCATGTTCACCGAGACCGTGACCAGAGATAGATCGCGATCGCTGTACATGCGCAGCGTATCCTGAATGCCGGCAAACTCCGCAATGCACGAGCCGCACCAGGTTGCCCAGAAATCCACCAGCATCAGCTGGTGCGAGGGGTTGGTGCGAAGTGTGGCCAGGTCCGCCTTCGAAGCAAGCTCCACTGTCACCGGCTGTTCTTCAATCTTGTGCAAGGCAGCGATCCGGTCTGCGGCCTTCTCGCTCCATTTCGTCGAACAGCCCATCGCACCGGTGTGAGCGACAGCGACGGGCCGGTGCGCCAGCAGAGCATCAATCGCATTGCGCGCGTCCTGCGTCTTCACCAACTCAGTACGATAACTGTCGTCGATGCGCCCCTCGTAGCGCAGACGCCGCGTCCCATCAAAGATGAACACATGGGGTGTTGCCTGCGGCCCATAAGCGCGCGCCACCTGTTGCGTGTCTCCGTCGTAAAGATACGGGTGGGTCAGGTGTTTGTTCTGCACGCGAATCTTCATCTCATCCAGGCTGTCGCTTATGTCGGATGAGTCCAGTTCATCGATGCGCAGTGCGTTGGGATCGTTGGGCTGAATGGCGACCAGCGCGACGCCGCGGCCCTTGCAGTCCTCAGCCAGCCGCTCGATGCGCTGCTCATACATCCGCGCAATTGGACAACGATTGCATGTGAATACGACAACCAGAATCGGACTGGAAGCGCAGTCGCTGAGGCGGGTATCTTGCCATCGGTTCCCGTCAACGCAAAGGCTGGCGCAGGCGATCCGATGGGGAGAATCGGATGCGTTTCAGCCGAGGCGATTGCCAGCGAAACCACCAACAAAAGAAGAATCTTCGCCATTTCTTTCATCGTCCCAATTCTCCCGCAAACATCCGGCTGGCGAATCCTCGCAACCGTCCTGGGAGTGCTAACAGGCTCCAATTCAAACAAATGATTCCGTACAAAGCAGGGAACCGGCAATGTTCCTAAACTTTCCTTAGTATGTATCCTTATGGGTGAGCCTTGGCAAGCATTTTCTGTGCGTCCAACCGGCTCGAACATGCCTTCTTTCTTTTGAAGACTCTGTCGGGTGGGCAATATTGCACTTCGCTTTCAATAGCCTGGGCATGCAGCGCTATGCCCGGCTGTCGCTGCGCAAGTCGTCAGGCCCTTGCGAGTCTGCTGGCGATGTTCCGTTCAGCCGTTTGTACGGAGAACCCCAGGCGAACAGGTTGCGTTGCATCGGCGCTCGTGTCTGTGAACGCCTGCATGTAAGAGTGCGCTACCCGGCTCCAGACCATGTTTCGTCCATAGAGGAATGCAAGCCGGCGCATTTGCTGGCAGGCCGCGTCGTTCTCGAGCAGTTCAATCGTCGCGGATGCAATAGCACCTGCGTCTTCAAACGGGACCAGCTTCCCGCGCCCGTCGCCCAGCAGTTCGGATGCGTGCCAATATGGAGTTGAGATAATCGCCTTTCCGGCGCCCAAGGCAAACGCAAGTGTCCCGGAAACTGCCTGCGCCTCGTGACAGTACGGAGTGATGTAAATGTCGGCCGCGCCCACCAGCGCAGCCATTTCCTGAGGGGTGAAAAAGCGGTTGTGGAAGACAACATTCTTCTCCACTCCCAGTTCCCTGGCCTGAGCCTCCAACTGAAGCCGGTATCGGTCGCCCTCGCGGAGCTTGACGTGCGGGTGAGTGGCGCCTGCGATGATGTAGACGACATCCTTGCGTCGAGACAATATGCTCGGCAACGCGCGAATCACGCTCTCGAATCCCTTGTTCGGAGACAGCAATCCGAACGTGAGCATCACAGTCTTGCCACAAATGGAAAACGACTCTTTATAGCTGTTGGCATCCGCAAACGGCAACGCGGGAATACCATGAGGGATTACTTCAATCTTCTCGACTGGGACTCCGAATACGAGGCGCAAGAGTTGAGAAGAGTGTTCGCTCATGACAATAAGCCGCTCGGAAAGCCGAGCGATTTCCTGCATAACGGCTCGTTGAGCAGCGTCCGGTTCGCGGAGTACCGTATGCAGAGTTGTCACCACGGGCATCTTGAGGTTCTTCAACAACTCGAGAACATAACTTCCGGCTGCCCCTCCATAAATTCCATACTCATGCTGCAGACACACTACATCGACATCGCTGGAATTAAGGGAGTCGGCTGCTTTCCGGTAGGACAGCGGGTCATTTTGCGCTATCTCCAGACGCACGCGCGCAGGGTAACTATATCGCGCTGCAGAGTCATTGACGGCAACCACAAACACTCGAGCGGCTCCGAATTCAGAAGCGACGGCGTCGCACAAGTCTGTCGTGAATGTCGCAATTCCGCACTGCCGAGGGAGGTGGTTACCGACCAACGCTATCCGCAATGGATTCGTGCGGCGCTGTGCCGCGTGCAAGAAAGACTTCGGTGCTGTCGGGTAGGTCACAGGCCGCGCTTCGCGGCGGTTCAGGATGCTCGGACGCAAATTCAATGGGAGGTTAGGCGCGGACATTCGAGACTCCTTCGCTTATCGTCTTGTTTGGAATAGCGCCTAACTGTGAAGAAAGGCGAATTCTGAAGTGTTCCCCAACAGCCTGAATAGACCTATGCCGGGGGAAACCTGTCTAGCTATCTTTCTAAACAACCAGAGGGCCTGTCGGCTGATCACAATTGACCGGACTCCTTGTCGCATTTTCATCGATAGTACGGATGGAAGCCGTGCGTCACAGCGCACGCTGCGATGCGCACGCTGCGACTGGACTGCGCGCCAAGGCAGGTTCTTGGCTGCAATGGAGAAGCGCAGAGCCGCGTGTGCCGGTTTGCATTGATGGCTGAGGCCAGATCGAAATATGGAGAAATCCCCAATACAGTTGCCAAGGGCGACATCTGGCTCTGGCCGGTCGAGGCTGGAATCTGTGGCTTTCAACCAAGCGGAACAGTGACACTGCTGGAGATTGCGATCGCATGAATCGAAGGATCTGGGGATAACCCCGAGCCTGGAAAACCGCGAGGGCGCTTGGCGCACAAGCTCGAATTGGCGGCGCCATAACTTCAGATTTGGAGATATATGAAGAAGCTCATTGTATTCGATCTGGACGGGACACTTGCTCCCAGCAAGTCATCGCTCGATGCCGAGATGTCGTCGCTTCTGCATGAGCTGCTCGAGATCGTCAAGGTCGCTGTCATCTCCGGCGGCGCGTGGCTCCAGTTTGAAAAGCAGGTACTCTCCAACCTTCCACAAGATGAACGTCTAAGGAGACTGTCAATTCTCCCAACCTGTGGAACACAATTCTTCCAATACACCGGGCAGTGGAAGAAACTTTATGCAGAGGACTTCACCCCGGACGAAAAAGACAGGATCGTCGACTGTCTGAACAAAGCCGTCGAGACCGCAGACTTCCCCGTCGAGGCAACCTGGGGAGAGACAATTGAGGACCGGGGAAGCCAGATCACCTATTCCGCGCTGGGCCAGCAAGCTCCCTTGGAAGAAAAAGTGAAATGGGATGCGGATTTCGCCAAGCGGCGGAAGATCAAATCAATCCTCGAAACGCTCATTCCCGGGTTTTCGGTCCGACTCGGCGGGGCCACATCCATCGACGTCACCAAGCCTGGCATTGATAAAGCTTACGGAATTGGAAAGTTGCGAGATATTCTTGGCATTCCATTGAAAGAGATGATTTTCGTTGGAGACGCCCTGTTTCCGGGAGGAAACGACTACCCGGCAAAACAGGCAGGTGTCATTTCCATTCCCGTTCGAGATCCCAATGAAACCAAGCGGGTCATCGAAGCGATCATCGCCTGCTTAGGAACTTGTTGACATTTACCGGACTGCGGCGTCTTTGCTCTCGATCTTCGTTTCTTCCTGTTTGAAATCTGTTTGAAGTGCGGTTGTGGCCGGTGTTTATAGGGGTTTGCAAGCCTCGGGGAATCGCGCCCGAGGCCTGCAGCCGTTGCTCAAGCACACTTCTCCCGGAGCATTTTTCGGCGGTTGAGCCATCAGCCGCGGCGGCCGGTCCACAGAGCGCGCCTGCCAAAATTGTCGCGGCCAGCAGGCGCTGTCGCTCGCTGGGCATGCGGCGCAACAGCCATGCGTAGAAACGTGTATACAACCCCTGGATACCTGCCCAATCCTTGTGCATCGGCACTTCCAGGCCGATCGGGGGAGTCACAACACCAGTAAAGAAGCGGAGTGGAAAGGGGCCTGAGCGTGCAGATGCGACTGAACCAGAAAGGGAGCATTCAAGGTTTTACCGTTGAATGGAAGGAAGCGCCTCTCTGAAGTAAACTTCCTGAACTGCAAACCGCCCAGGTTTTGCTGAGACGGCATCGTTCCGGTCTCACGACACGAAAGTCTTTTCCGAAGGCACTCAAAGACAACATACCCAATCAGCGCGGAAACTGCGGCGATAACGAAATTCGTATTCGTGAAGATATCGTTCAAGGCGAAGGCCAGACTTTTCCCGCGCCCGTTGGCAACCGTCAACTCTCCCATCAGAAGATTTGAATCAAAGAGAAAGACGATGAACGCGATTTCAATCACAGCCCTCCAGATGCAGTTGAGCCGCCAGCGATTTTTCCATTCCGGATGCACGTGTGAAGGATAGCAAGAACCCACAATGGTTCAACTGGTTTACGCAGACTCTCAGAGCAAAAAGGCACAGACCGAAGTGGGCGAACAAGTCAACAATCGTACTATGCAGCAGCCTGAAGTACACGATTCCGTATGCGGGATGAAGGTCGATCCCACTAAGGCGGCGGCAAGCCTTAACCATGAGGGCGTCACCGTCTACTTCTGCAGCCAGGGCTGCGCCGCCAAGTTCCACGCCTCGCCGGAGAAGTACTTGCAGGCTAAGCTGGACGCAGCTCCCTTGAAGCAGCCAGCCAAGACCGAGCCGCACGGGGAATACACCTGCCCGATGCATCCAGAGATCCAACAGCCGGGTCCTGGCAGCTGCCCCAAGTGCGGCATGGCGCTGGAACCGGCGACCGTGACTGCACCTGCCAAACGTACGGAATACACCTGTCCGATGCATCCGCAGATTGTGCGCGATGCTCCAGGCTCGTGCCCCATCTGCGGGATGGCGCTTGAGCCTCGGGAAGTCACCGCCGAAGAGTCGAATCCGGAGTTGGCCAACATGACGCGCCGGCTGTGGATCAGCGTCGCGCTGGCCGTACCCATGCTCGCGCTGATGGTCTCGGCCTTTCTGCCCGGCATGCCTATGCAACACTTGTTCTCGGCGAGAGTGTGGGCGTGGATCGAGTTTGCGCTGGCGACTCCCGTTGTCCTCTGGTGCGGGTTGCCGTTTTTCGTCAGGGGCTGGCAATCGGTAGTGCATCGCAGCCTGAACATGTTCACCTTGATCGCCCTTGGTACCGGCTCCGCCTATTTGTATAGCGTCTTGGCTACCGCTGTTCCCGAGGCATTTCCAGCTTCGTTTCGTGGAACTGGGGGGCAGATCGATGTTTATTTCGAGCCGGCGGCGGTGATCGTTGCGCTTGTCTTACTTGGGCAGGTGATGGAACTGCGTGCGCGCAGTCAGACCAGCAGTGCGATTCGTGCCTTGCTCGGCCTGGCACCGAAGACGGCCAAACGGCTTGACGACAAGGGCGGCGAAGCCGACGTGCCGCTCGATCAGGTGCAAGTTGGCGACCGGCTCCGCGTCCGTCCCGGCGAAAAAGTTCCCGTCGATGGGATCGTGCTCGAAGGCCACAGTTCCATCGATGAATCGATGATCAGCGGAGAACCCATACCCGTCGAAAAGGATAAGGACGCGAAAGTCACAGCGGGAACTGTGAACGGAACCGGCGGATTCGCGATGCGCGCGGAGCGCGTGGGCGCCGACACGCTGTTGGCGCAGATTGTGAAGATGGTCAGCGAGGCGCAGCGGTCGCGGGCACCGATTCAGAGGCTTGCAGACCGGGTGTCGTCGTACTTTGTCCCGGCCGTAATCATTGCGGCCATCCTCACATTCGCTGTCTGGTTCCTAGTCGGTCCGCAGCCCCGCTTTGCTCATGCGCTTGTAAACGCCGTTGCAGTTCTCATCGTCGCTTGCCCATGTGCCCTCGGTCTGGCCACACCCATGGCGATCATGGTGGGCACCGGACGCGGGGCCCGCGCAGGCATTCTCATTCGCAATGCTGAGGCGCTGGAGATATTCGGCAAGGTTGACACACTCATCATCGACAAGACCGGAACACTCACCGAAGGTAAGCCGACGCTTAGTTCCGTCATTCCCCAGCCGGGCATCGACGAATCCGGCTTGCTGCAACTGGTGGCCAGCCTTGAGCGGTCGAGCGAACATCCTTTGGCAGCAGCGATTGTGAAGGGCGCGGAAGCAAAGAAACTTGCGCTTGTCGATGTGGCGGGATTCAGTTCCACCACCGGCAAGGGCGTAAAGGGAACCGTCTCGGGCAAGCAGGTTGCTGTTGGAAATGCTGAGTTGTTCCGCGATCTGTCCATCGATCCTGCACCGTTGCTCGAACGCGCTGAAGCATTGCGCAACTCAGGCCAAACGGTAATGCTGGTCGCCGTGGACGGCAAGGCGGCGGGCTTGGTTGGGGTCTCCGATCCGATCAAGGAGTCCACGCCGGATGCAATTCGCGAGCTGACAGCCGCCGGATTGAAGATCATTATGGTCACGGGAGACAACAAGACCACCGCCAAGGCAGTAGCGGACAAGCTCGGCATCGAGTTTTATGCCGATGTGTTGCCACAAAAGAAGGCGGAGGTCGTGAAGGAGCGCCAGCAGAAGGGCGCCGTGGTGGCAATGGCAGGCGACGGAGTAAACGATGCGCCAGCGCTCGCGCAGGCTGACATAGGCATTGCCATGGGGACAGGCACTGACGTGGCGATGGAAGCCGGCGGCATCACGCTGTTGAAGGGAGACCTGCGCGGCATTCTCCGCGCCCGTCATCTCAGCAAATCAACCATGCTGAATATTCGAGAGAATTTGTTCTTCGCCTTTGTCTACAACGCCGTCGGGGTACCGCTTGCGGCGGGCATCTTGTTCCCCGCCTTTGGACTGCTTCTGAACCCAATGTTCGCCGCTGCCGCCATGAGTTTCAGTTCCCTCTCAGTGATTGCCAATGCCCTGAGATTGCGAGCGGCAAAACTCTGAATCGCTCGCAGCGGACCCCGGCCAGAATCGGTTTAGCCCGTATTTCTCATAGGCCGCCGAAAATTGTAGCGCTGGCCTCCTGGCCGGCTGTCCTGAGGGCCTCCTGGCCCTCGGGGGCTTCGCCAAGCCTCGAATTCTCCGTTGACGCCCCACCTGTGAGAAATCCAGGTTAACTTCTGTATCGTCGCCATGTGGGACATTTGAAGGAGATGGTTTTGATTTAATTACCCGAACCAGCCCGAAGCGTACCGCAGCATCTGACCTCTGATCGGCTAACGCGATACCGCCCAGTAGCCGACTTTGACGTTCGAACCGAACAGTCCCGATCTGAAGCAACATCGCTCTACACCTTGGCGTCTGGGGAGTCGGCTTCTGTTCCTGCCGACAGTCGATCGGGCAGGTCGAGACGTGCCACGCCGATTCTGTTGTCGGCCATCCCATAATAAACGTCGAATCGATCCGGTGTGCCCAGGTCGTCACGCCTGTCTATCCCGGTTGGGAACACGACATTGGCCGCGGTCCCGCTGCGCTCTTGCGGCAGTGTTGGAGTTAACACAGGCTTCGACGAGCGATAGCGAATCACGCGCGGATGCAGTTTTGAGAGGATCATTACACCGGCTGAGTAGCACAGATGACGACCGTGGGCGTCAGGATCCACCGCTTGGCTGACCCCGTGGTAGATAGTCAGCCAGCCGTGTCTGGTCAGGATAGGCGGAGTTCCGGCGCCAATCTTGAGCCGCTCCCAGGGCGAAACTGGACTCGCCAATCGATGATGAGACGTAAACCGGCTCAGGCGGTCTGGCTCCCGACCTTTCCAGGTCTGAGGGCAATAGGAAATCCAGATACTCTCCCGATCAAGATCTACTTCGCGAGACGCAGCGCAGCAAGCGGTCTCGTGTGGGCGAGTTCCGGCAAAAAGCGGTCGGTGGAGCATACCCAATTCCAGATGCCCGGAAGAATTCGGTATCGCGACGGGAAACAGACTTGCGTCTTTGTCGTCTATGTTGCCCAGTTCCATGCCGTGCCAATGGGCATAGGTTGCGGGCCCGAGACGTTTCCAGTGGAAGAGGTCCTCCGATTCGGCCAACGCGATCCGCGGTCCCCGAGCCGAAAACGCAGTGTATGACATGATGTAGCGTTGGAGTGGTTCCAGGTATGTGACGCGTGGATCCTCACAGCCGCCACCACCGGGACGACGCTCGTAATCAGCTTCGGGCTCCAGTGCAATGCCAAGCCGCTCGACGCCTACAGGATCGCCATCTGCATTGAACCGAACTCGTGCGATGCCAATGCGCGAATAGTTCCCTTTTGCGACCAGCCGCGGGAACAAGTATAGTTTCCCATCGGGGCCGCGAGCGGCTGCAGGATTCAGGACTCCTTCGACTTCGTTGGGGTTGCCGGGCTCCGGCTCCATCACCATGCCGAGGCGCCGCAGCTGGAAGTCACCCATGAATCTACCTCAAAAGATCGTGCTTGTTGAACGTCACCCAGGCAAGCGATGATCGCTTCGATGACGCGCTTGGTTTCATTTGGGCCTTTAACAGGAATGGGAATGGCACCAGGCTGTTCGGCCGGGTAGTCAAAAGCGCCAGTCATGGTGCATCCGTCTCCAGTAAGGGCCCGGATCGGGCTCTCCGCTGTCGCTGCTGTTTCCTTCGGGGTTATGTTTGTCGCCGGTCAATTCTCCTCCATTGCAGCCGAGTATTCGCCGCGGCGCGCAGCCTGGTTGCAGCGTGCGCGGCGATAAAGAGCCCGCTGCGCAGCGGGCACATTCGCAACCAGGCCCTTCCAAAGCTCCAAAGCCGGCTGCTGAATGGCGCGGGCAAACGAAAATGCCACCGCCCAAGGTGACCGCGATTTGAACCTCACATTCATTGCGTTCAAACGGGCAGAGGCCAACTCGGCCGATTGACCGCCCGACAGGAACGCGATCGCCGGGACGGCAGCGGGGACGGCCCGCAAGAAACAATTCATCGTTGCGTCGGCCACCTCATCCACGGCTTCTTGCGTCGGACCGGTCGATCCCGGAACAATCATATTGGGTTTCAGAATCATTCCCTCCAGGACCACTCCTTGGGTAAAGAGTTGTGAGAACACCTCTCGTAGAACCTTCTCGGTTACCGCAAGGCAACGCTCCAGACTATGGTTGCCATCCATGAGAACTTCCGGCTCGACGATCGGAACTAGTCCGGCTTCCTGGCACAACGCAGCATAGCGAGCCAATGCCTGTGCGTTGGCCGCGATGCAGCCCTGGCTAGGAATATCCTTGCCAATCGCGATCACCGCGCGCCATTTGGCAAACCGCGCGCCGAGCCGGGAATACTCAGCCAGCCGGTCGCGCAATCCATCCAGACCTTCGGTCACTTTTTCGCCGGGATGGCCCGCCAATTCCTTTGCACCCATGTCCACTTTAATTCCAGGAATGATTCCAGCATCCAGGAGAACTTCGACAAAAGGAGTTCCGCCCCCTGTTTCTTGGCGGATGGTTTCGTCGTAAAGGATGGCGCCGCCAATGGACTCACTGAGACCAGGAGTTGTTACAATCATTTCGCGATAGGCTCGCCGCGCCTCCTCGGTCTGGGGAATCCCGACGCTGGCAAATCGTTTATTGCAAGTCGGATTGCTCTCGTCCATCGCGAGCAAACCCTTGCTGTCTGCGAAGAGCATCGTTGCGGTGTCTCTGAGTTCTTGCGTTTTCATCGGTGCCTGCTTTGCTTCGGATCCTTCAATTTATCTCCCGGCCTGCCGGATTCCAGAATGCGGAAGTTACCATCCTCAATATCATGCTGGAGATGGTCGGCCCTATCTCACTTTTCCGCAGCTTTCTGCTTAGCTATCGGTGAACATTGCCTTCTGGGGATGTCCCTTGGCCAGCGGCGCAGGCGCAGCCGAATTTCTGAAGTCCGCCGTCCACTGCCAGTTCCCGATCTCGGGCATATCCTCAAGGTGCTCGCGAATGTAGTCGCGACGATCTGTCAGTTTCTTGCCGAACATCTGGATTGCATTGGCAGCCTGTACGCGAAGCCGGGGAACGTGCATCAGCGCGTCCAATGCAAGATGGAAGCGGCTCATCTCGTTCAGCACCACCTTGTCGAACGGGGCAGCGGTTGTTCCCCGGTCGATATAGCCGTGCACATGGAAGCTGCCCTCATTTGCTCGCCCATGAACCAGCGTATGAATGAGCCAGCGGTGTGACGCGTAGTGAAGCTGCTGCAGTGAACTCAGCTTCTCCATGTGTTCGTTCAGAAGTTCCCGATATTGCTTTTTCGACTTGTAGTGGGAGTCCGCAACTGTCGGCCACCAGCCGAGGTCGACCTTTTTGTCTGGCGGCACACGATAGTCGCTGGAATCGATAGTCATCCTGTCCCTTCAAAGTAGCGTGGGCCTTTATGCAATCTTCTTCTCGGCCGACTGATCACCACGTGTCTCTAGCTCTGCTTCAAGCCAGTCTTGATCCTGTTGGCTCTTGCCGTGGACTCGCTGCTGGTAGAGTTCATGGGCCCGCGCGACAATCTTTGCGGTCCGATCGGCAGGCTTTCTCGTGAGCAGCGCGGGTTTGGCCGGATCGAAGATCCGGTACGCGAGCAGCTTAACGCGGTCGTTGATGAGAGCCCAAACCAGGGCGTAAGCCCAAACGAACCCTGCCCACTCCCAACCGAGGGGTGCCATAAACAACCCATACACTGCAATCAAAGTGGCTATTGTCTGGGTTCCAAGCACCGCTATCCAGAGAATCCGAGCAGGGCGGATGGACCAGAATGGACCGCGTGTGCGGGTTAGGAAAATTGTCAGATGGCCGGCCACGGAGAGCTTCAGGTACATCAGTGTCTGGATGTGCAATCGATCCATGTGGAAGACGTGCTCGCCGAGATAGAACAGTAGAAACGCGGCGACAACGCCGATCACTCCCAGCACCGTAGAGATTGACAGCACCAGCCGCATGTTCCATGATTCGGGCTTGTTCTTATAGAGAACATTGTCGTACGCGATTGAAAGAATTGCCCCATCGTTGAGCAATGCCAGCATGACGATCATTACAGCAGTGAGGGGATAGAAGTTGAAGACCAGGATCGCCAGCGTCATGAAGAACAACACCCGCAGCGTCTCCGCGATGCGATAGATGGCGTAGCTGTTCATCCGCTGAAAAATACGGCGGCTCTCTTCGATTGCGTCGATGATTACCGACAATCCGGATGAGAGCAGTACTATGGATGCCGCATCCCGTGCCGCGTCCGTGGCGCCGGAAACGGCGATTCCGCAGTCGGCCTTCTTAAGCGCGGGCGCGTCGTTAACGCCATCGCCGGTCATGCCGACAATATGGCCGCACTGTTGCAACACATCAACGATGCGATATTTGTGCTCGGGGAATACCTGCGCGAATCCGTCGGCTTTTTCTATTGCTTCGTTGGTCTGCGAAGACTCTTGCTTCTTCGTATCGCCCAGTGCTGTGGCATCCAGAATGTTTGTGCCCAGGCCCAGTTGCTTGGATGTTTCGCGAGCGATTGCAAGTTGATCGCCCGTAACCATCTTGACGTCTACGCCCATTTGACGAGCACTCTCGATGGTAGCCTTGGCCTGTTCGCGTGGCGGGTCGAAGAGTGGCAGCATGCCGGCGAACCTCCACTTACCTTCTTCGTCGGCCCGCGCAACCCCCAGGGAGCGGAAGCCGCGTTGCGCGAATTCATTGATGGCATTTTCAACCGCAGGCTTGACCGCGCCGGCGTTAGTCGCCATTTGCAGAATGACTTGTGGCGCTCCTTTTGCCACAAAGAACTGCTTTCCGTCCACTCCTTTGACGGTGGCTTCCGTGCGCTTGTGCACAGGGTCGAAAGGCTGAAAGTGCAGTACCTGAAAGCTCTTCAGTGCGTTGTCGTCTTTGACGCCGCCGATTACGGCAAGGTCGATGGTGTCTTTATCCTCAGCGCGCGAAGCCAGTGCAGCCCATAAAATGACCTGGTCGCCCGGGATACCATCCACGCTGAACGGATCGCCAAGAGTCAATTTGTTCTGAGTAAGCGTGCCGGTTTTGTCCGAGCACAGAACATCCACACCAGCCAACTCCTCAATGGCCGACAGGCGGGTCACGATCGCCTCTTTCTTAGCCAGCAGCCTGGCGCCGACGGCCATCGTCACCGAGAGCACCGTGGGCATTGCTACCGGGATGGCGGCAACCAGAAGCACCAGGCAGAATTCCAGCGAGGTAAGGAACTTGTCGCCGCGGAAAAGGGCGACGAACAGAATTAACACGACCAGCGCTACCGCAAGTACGATGAGGTAGTCGCCTATCTTCAAGACCGCCTTTTGGAAATGGCTTTCGGTATTCGCCTCCTGCACCATTTGTGCGGTCTTGCCGAAGTAAGTATTCGTTCCAGTGGCGTACACCATCGCATCCGTTTCGCCCTGGCGGACGATCGATCCCGAAAACACAGCACTACCAGCCTTGGCGGTCACGGGCAATGACTCGCCCGTCAATGCGGATTGGTCCACCGCAATCGAACCGCCTTCGAGCAAGCGCGCATCTGCGGGCACGATGTCGCCTAGCCTCAGGCGGATGACATCTCCAGGCACTAACTCACTTGCCTTGGGATTCTGCCACTTGCCGTCTCGCTTGACCTTCGCCAATATCGCCAGGCGTGCTTTCAAAGCTTCGATTGCGTTGCCGGCCTGGTGTTCTTCCCAGAATCCGACCACCGCGTTGGAACAAAGCAGAAGCAGGATGATGCAGAAATCCAGCCAATGCTGGACCAGCGCGGACAAAATGACAGCGCCTTCAATCATCCATGGAATGGGCCCCCAGAAATAAGATAGGAATTTTAAGAGTTGATTGGTCTTCTTCTCCGTGATCTCGTTAGGCCCGTATTGCGTCAGTCGTTTCGCAGCTTCGGCCTGAGTAAGCCCGTCTGCCGACGACCCCAACTTCTTCTGCAACTCTGGCATTGGGAGAGACTTGAGATCGTCTTTGGGCTCGGGTTTCTCTGGTATTGGCTTCACGATAAATACTCACCACGCTCATTGCGGATGTTATGTCCCGGTTATAGGAATGTCACTGGCGTGGCCCGTCCAGAGAGCTCTGCGTCGTCGCCAAGTCGAAGAAACCCTGCCAGCAGTATCTCGGTTTTGGTGTTTCTGGACTGTGCATTTCTGCTCAAGAGCGGCTATGCCGCTGCGAGCTTCGAGAGCGGTTCGGGGCTTGAATACAAAGTGTCCAAGGATTCATGAGATTCGGAGACGGGCAAAGAGCGGAATTTTCACTAAGTCCAGGAATACGCCGAATGCGATCGCTGCGGCAAACTCGCCGGCGATGATCGTTACAGGCAATCGCGTCATTGCGATCCCGAGACCGGCAAGTGCCGCGACGATAAGGACATCCGCAACGGAAGATAATACGAGGATGCGACTGGGACGCAATCCCCATCGATGTTGCCGACCGCGTATCACGTAGGTTGCGACCTGGCTGCCGAACACAATGCCGACCACCGAAAGGGTTCTGAGGGCATCGATTCCAAGATGCAACTCGAATCTACCAAAGGCGAGGATTGCAGTAGAGAATGCAAGGAAACAAGCCCCCAAAACGACCCCTGCAATTGTGATGCTGCCGATTTGCCAGGAGTTCGGCATCTTCGAAGGTCGGACTCTGTCCGTAGTCAGCGACATTGAGAGGAAATCGCCGGTGATCATCACGATAACCATGAGCATTGGTGTCAGGACAGCGTGTCCGGTCATGAGCAGTCCCACAGCGAGCAGCAGCACCTGTAGGATCTTTTTCATCACCGAATTCAGCGTGTAAGTAAGGATGCGTTGAAAGGCGATCCTTCCCTCTTTAACAGCTGCAACAATGCCGCCCAGCCCGGCTTCGGTTAGGACAACGCCTGCTGCCGACTTGGCCACATCGGTAGCGGTCGAGACGGCAATGCCGATCTGTGCCTGACGCAACGCAGGCGCGTCATTGGCGCCATCTCCGCACATTCCGACCGTATGCCCGCTTTTTTGAAAGGCCCTGACAAGGTCATATTTGCCTTCCGGTAAAATGCTTGCGAATACGGCGAAATCCGAAGGCTTGATGCCGTCGGGAAGCTTTCCGGCTGGGCAAATGGGTCCGGTCAACCCTACGTCATGAGCTACGATTGCCGCCGTGGCCGGAGCATCTCCAGTCACCATGACCGTGGCCACACCCAAGGCATGTAACTCCGCGATGAGAGAACTCGAGTCAGAACGCGGCGGATCACTGAGGGCGATCATGCCAATGATCTGAACAGAAGCCGCGCGGCCAGCCGCTACTGCCAAAACCCGGAAGCCTTGCTTCTCCAGTTCGTCAGCAATCGCAGATGCAGTTGGGGATTGTGCCGTGAGGGTGACGACTGCCGTAAAAGCACCCTTGATGATGTGCTCTGTGGCTCCCTTTGCGTCCGCCGCGGTCGCCTCTGATGTCTTCTTGGCTGGGTTAAACGGCACAAAGGTCATTCGCTTTGGCAGGTCCTGTGCCGGTTTGTGCGAGGCAGCGGCACGAATTGCCGCGTCCACAGAATCCTGACCGCCATCAGAACTTGCCATAGCCGCCATGCCGAGTACGTGGGCTTCGTCAAACCCGGGCAGAGGACGGACGCTGGTTACTGTCAGTGCATTGAGGGTGAGCGTTCCGGTTTTATCTGAACACAGGACATCGATCGATGCTGCCTCGTCCACGGCAGAAAGCCGCGTTGGCAGGACGCCCAACTTTGCCAGGGAACGAGCTCCAACCGCTGCGGCGAGTGTGAAAGTGGCAGGCAGCGCCACGGGGATCGCCGCAAGGACCGAAGTGAGCAACAAAGGTACAAGTTCGCTCCACGGCATCGCATGGGTATAAGCAAATGCAACCATGGCAACGATTACGACACCATTGAAGATCGCCAAGTTACGCACGATCTTGAGCACTGCTTTCTGCTGTGTGCTTACAACATGCGCGGTCCGAACCAGTTCCGCGGTCCGGCCGAATTTAGTGTGGGCGCCAGTCGCCGTTACGACCGCGGTAGCTTCACCGCGCCGGACGAGAGCACCGGCATAAGTGTCCACCCCTGCAGCGGCTTCAATGGGCAGGGATTCGCCTGTGAGCATCGCCTGATCGAGCTGCACAGACCCACTTGTAAGATGCACATCGGCAGCGACCACTCTGCCAAGCGACAGCTTCACAACGTCACCACACACCAATTCCGTGGCCGGTATCGTTTTCCAATCGCCATCGCGCTGGACGGACGCATTGAGCGCGAGGCGCGACTTCAGGGCTGCCAGCGTAGCCTGGGCACGACCCTCTTGGAAAAAGGCGAGCGCCGCATTGAAGACCAGCAACGCCGTGACGATTGCAGCCTCGTAGTACTTGTGGAGTACAAGCTCAAGCACAATGGAGGCTTCGAGTAGCCATGGAACCGGCGCCCAGAATTTGGCCATTGCATTGCGCAGGGGATGAACAGATGTGTCAGGCATTGCATTGGGGCCGTCTTTTTCAAGACGGGTGCGAGCTTCATCGCTCGTGAGCCCACTTGAGGCATTCTCTGGAGCTGGCTTCGGAATGGGGCTTGACGTTGCGGAGGAGACAACACTGGCGGCACTCACGGTGAGGCACCTCTCCCGCCGTTAAGGTCAGCTGACATCTCCAAGACCGCCTGGGTTGCTGAGCTGAAATCAATGGGCAGAGTCCTGGTAGGGATAGAAGCGAAAGCATGAGGGTAAGACAAGACAGTCTCCTCGGCGAGTCATCAAAGCGACTAATCGTTCATTGTCCTTCTTCATCAGAACAAAGACTGTGCTCTTTTGGACGCTTGGCGGGTTGCTCATTTCACCAATCGAGCAGGTTGGGCCTCAGTTGGCGGACCACATGCAATCCCCGCATGACCGGAAGGTGACCAAAGCATCGTTCCCGATTAACGTGCCTAATTGCTCAGGACCTGAGGTTGCAAAGTGAAAGAATCGATCCGGATGCGAATTGAAGTCTCGCGGTGGGATTTCAAGATCCTCACCCTGCACCACCCTTGCTTTCAGAGTAAGAACGGTTGCCGCTGCGATACCGTCCATTCAACTGCCTTTCGACCGTACACAGTCAACCCATGAACATGGAGAACACAATGATAAATGCAAATTCTGTAGTCGCCATTTATGTCTTCGTTGCGGCTATCGGATGAGGTTGTGCTCAAGTATCAATCCTCAACAATGCGATATCACCTTCCTGCATCTTGCACATCGCATCACGTGTCCAGCCGACGCACACTGCTCGTCCTGCGGTAGGCGCAGACGCCATAAACGAAGCCTATTAGGGCTACAAGGTAGAAAGGGATGTGAATCACCGAAGCTGTCGCAGTAAGCCCAACGAGAGGTATCCACGGCGCACTGCATCGCCACGCTGTTTTCTTTGAACTTGTTTCGAATGCTTCCAGGATGAACAAGAAAGTGAGGAACGCGACGAATCCAACGCACGCCGATCCCATGTGGACCTGCCATCCTGGGAGTTTGTTCACATGATGTTCCAACGGATCCATTACGTCTGGGAATATGCTCTCTACCGCAAGAAAGGCACAAGCGCCGCCAAATAATGCCATAAGCAGGGTTGTTGGTGTGTGATTGTAGTCGTGCCTCGACTGCACCCTGCGTTTCTCCATTTGAATCTCCGGCTAAGCAATCCACTCCTCAGCTTCCAATCGTCAGGACTGGACATGCCGCATCCACTATGATCCGGAAAGCCCCAGAGGTTCTCATTTCCATGCTTAGATGTGAAGTCTTTCGGATACCGAGCACCAGGAGGTCGATAGATCGTTCCCCGATGTGCTCAAGGATTTGATCGTGTGCTCTGCCGACAGCTACATAAGTTCGCGGATCACAGAATTCCTTTGCCTGCTGCGGTACAAGGCCATCGAGCGCGCTGAAGAAGCGCTTCTGGAGATCGGATAGTCGATCCGGATGCTCAATGCCGTCGTCCTGAATCACATTGAGTACATCAATCTTGGCCCCAAACACTTCCGCGAAGGTAACCGCATAGACTGCCGTGTTGGCAGCCGCCGGGGTAAAGTCCGTGGCGAAGAGAATTCGCGCAAAGGGAAAGGTCTGTGAAGACGCGGGTTTGACCTGTGGGCCAACTGTAAGTGTTGGCCACTGGGAAGAGCGAAGGATCTTCTCCGCGATGGAGCCAATAATTCCTCGTTCGATCCGCCCTCCTCCGTGTGTTCCCAACACAATGATGGCTGGGGCATTTCTATCGGCCAGCGATGGAATAACGTCTTTCGGATCCCCCTCCAGAAGAGTGGAATTGGTTTCGAACGATTCGGCTCCCAGAAGGAGGGCGTTTCGCGATAGAAGAGTCTCCAGGTCCTTTCTCTGCTGGCTAACCCGATTTTTGTTTATCTCAACCTCCATGGCGGCTTGCGAAAGGGTAAAGGCATGAGTAACGAGTAAAGTTGCAGAGAAATAGGATGCAATACGAGCGGCGTAAAGGCCAGCGTTCTGGGAGCAAATGGAGAAATCTGTTGCGTAAACAACGGTCTTCAGGTTCATCTCGGGTCTGTCGCCGATCATTGGCATGACGCTATCTCCTTGTGCGAAAGCTCAACAAAATGACCAATTCGATCACACTCTCTGTCGCATAGAAACGGCCTCTTGGGAGAGAACGTAACCACGTCGAGTGCGAAAGAAAGACCACTCATTTAGGCAATCGCCTTTCTAACGCTCCTCTGTTTTGTGCACTCCTCATGTGTGCGAGGACGCGGAACACCTTCAATTTGAAGCCCTCGATCATGGCGTTGCTCCAATCTGGTAGCTGAGCGTGGAGAGCGCGAGGCGGTACTGGTACTGCGCGTCGGTGTTGCCGATTGCTGCGTCGGTCTGTTGGAACTGCGCCTGACTCAGCTCTACGATCGAACTGAGCCCCAACTGATAACGAGTCTGTGCGAGTTGAAGCGCGAGATTTGCCTGCTTCAGAAGCTCCGTGGTCACGGCAACACGTTGATAGGCCGTGTTCGATGCGAGCCACGCGGTACGAACATCTCGAGCAATTCGATCCCGCAGATTGCGGCTTTGTTCGGAGGCCGCCTGGGCTCGGATGGATGCCTCTTTTGCCTGTGCAGAATAGAGGAAGCCGTTGAAGACCGGGATATTCATGTTGACGCCAATTCCACCCCACCAATTGTTGAGATAGTATTGAGCAGGCCGGATGGGGACCGTGCCGACGGTTCCGGCGGCGCTTATGCTGGGCAACATTTGACCGCGCTGTGCATGGCTGAACTTGACTGCCGCTTGTTGGCTTAGGTTCAGGGCTTCGAGATCCGGTCGTTGCTGGAATGCGAGTTGCAGTAGCTGATCGGCGTCTGTTGGCGGAGCCTTCAATGCCGGATCATCCAATACCAGGTCATATGTTTCCTGCCGATCAAGCCCTAAGACTGCATCTAATGCGGCCATCGTCGACTCGACGTTGTTCTGAGCATCCAGCAATAGCAACTTGGCCTGCGACAAGTTGACATCTGCGAAGCTCAAATCGAGAGTTGACTTGAGCTTGTTCTTCGTCAACT
>Ga0302197_10001736_pt1 | contig 20631 bp, 13 predicted proteins | sample II_Bog_N2_1_FD_193526 | JGI IMG/M metagenome (GOLD analysis project Ga0302197, IMG submission 193526) | Peat permafrost microbial communities from Stordalen Mire near Abisko, Sweden - II_Bog_N2_1 | ecosystem: Environmental > Terrestrial > Soil > Wetlands > Peat | place: Sweden: Abisko...
CCATCGGAGTGAGTGAGGGTCCTCCAGCGAAAACTCGGTCGATGCCGCCTCCGTGTCGGAAACCATTTTCCGACAGTCACTCGCTGTCTTTACCAGGTCGGACGAACTGGCTGGAGGATAGCTCTCAAGGACGGCTTTGGCGTCTCTGTAGGGCTCCATGGCGGCAGTCGCCTTTTGTCTTGCGATTTCATTCTCAATTTGATCATTGCCTGAGATCACGGCGCCGCTTGCCGACGATCCGCCTTCAAGATAGGTCGTCCGCACTTCGTCCGCATAGATTGAGCGGCGGAATGCAAGGTACTTTTCCCAGTCCTCGAGCGGGACCTGGTTCTTCTTGATCACCAGTCGGCGCTCGGCGGCGAATACGCCACCCTTTTTCAGGCTGTAAGTGGAGTGGTACTCGGCCCAATCTTCCTTCAGGTCGATTCCCGTCTGTGGAACCAGGTACCAATCTTTGGGCAATGTGATGGTACTCAGGTAGTCCTGTTCGCCGGGAGAACCAATCTCCGGCGGATCGGCCGGCTTTTTCTCCTTCACCCCGGGTGCAAGCGACCACCCGGTGGAGGGCATTGAGGGGTAGATGCGATGGTCGTCCCAGTCGCCAAACTTCTCGCGCGTGTAGTCGTAGGAAATCTGCAATGGCTGGCTGATCTGTTCAATTTCAGAAAACTCGGGATTGGACACATCTCCCGCGAAGCCGATGTTCTGCGAAAACTGCTGCACCGCCGTTTTCCATTGTGACTGTGGCACCTGGCGGAAGACGGCCCTCAGAAGCAACTCCGCGTCTCCGTGGTAGGTCTGGACAATGTGCCCCGTAAATACACCCTGGTCACTCAGCTTGCCCTCGACCTGAAAGCGAGCGGATTGGGTGAAGGGCAGATCCACTGGAGTGCGTTCAAGGTAGGCCGGCTTGCCATCGGGAATTGCCAGAGCTTGTTTGTCGCGCAGGGTTGTTATCATTTCGCCGATGGGCGCAACCTCCTCGGTGGAGTCCATCCACAGGAGCTTGCCGTCGAGCGGAACCAGCGTGATGACATGGTTGAACTGCGCGGGCGAGGGCGTAGCGGGGTCGAGTTCGCGCCCGCTCGAAATCAGCACTGGCCACGCTTGAATACCGGCGGCCTTCAGTTCCGTGGCCAGCAGCGTGTGCTTGTCCTTGCAGTCGCCGTATTCGTTCGATAGCACATCGTCGGCGGGGTGTGGCTGGTAGCGGCCAATGCCGAATTCGAGGCCGACATAGTGAATGTGCAGCGCCACGTCGTTAAAGATGGCGCGGGCTTTATCTTCGTCGCTGGTTAGCCCTTTGGTGAGCGCGGCAACTTTGGCTTGGATAGCGGGAGTAACGGTGAGGGAATCCCGCTGCAGGGCCTGGTACCAGGCGCCAACCTGCTCCCAGTTGGAGAACGTGGTCACCTGAACAGATGGCTTCAAGTGCTGAATGGACTTGGGAGGCGCATCGGGGTCGGGGCGGGCGAGATTCGAGCTCGCCCAGTGATAAAGCTTGCGGCCACTCGCCGTGCTCACCGTGGGTTGAATGTCGGCGCTGGCAACCGTGACCTTCTTGTCCGCTGGTACGTCCAGATCCACCTGCTCATCCAGATCGATCAAATTCTTCTCGAAGGAATACTCGAACCAGAAATGACCGGGGACCTCCGGTTTCAAAGTCTTCAGCGTGACCTGATACTCCAGCGTATCGCCCACCCCGAGCCCTTTCACGGCAACATGCTTCTGGTGGATGTCGGAGTACATGGGCGCGCTGCGCGTCACGTCCGCAGGTAGGTCCTGCACGTTGTAGTCGGGCGTGACCACCACCGTTCCATCCGGCTTGATGACGCGCACGTAACCAATGTCGATCTGCTGATTCAAAGCGGTGTAAGTAAAGGTGAGAACCGCCATTTCCTTTACGCCCGCGTCGGCCAGAATGCGGATGCGGGCAGTGGTTTCTCGCGTGCCTGTGCCGTCTTTCTCTTCACGGAGACGCGTGTAAAGCTTGTCAACCACGATGGCTTCTTTTGAGAAGTCGGAGTGAGTCGGCGCAGCAGTCTGAATTGCCGGCGTGGGAGCCGGCTTCTCTTGCGCTGAAGGACCGGATGGCGCGCTGATTCCAATCAGAATCCAAAGGATCGTTGCGATGGGAAGGCAGGCAGAAAAAGAGCGCATCAGCAAAGTAATAATCCAGCGCATGAAAGAGACCCCGAATGAATACTGGAACGATACCAGAGTCAACCAGCGGAAGGCGGTGCGACTTGCTGACCTACAACTCGGTGGATTGAGTCTCCACCAGGGTTCTCGCCTTGGCGATGAAATCACCCAGCGGCACCGACCCCTGATCACCCTTGCCGCGTGTCCGCACGCTCACCGCATTCGCGGCTTCTTCCTTGTCCCCAAACACAAGAATGTACGGAGTCTTCTGATTCGCGAAATCGCGAATTTTTCCATTCATCTTTTCATTGCGATCATCCACTTCCACGCGCAGCCCCGCGGCCTTCAACTCCGCTTCAACCTTCTTCGCGTAGCCATGATGCCGCTCACTGATGGGCACCAGGCCTACCTGCACGGGCGCCAGCCAAAGCGGGAACGCGCCTCCGTAGTGCTCAATGAGCACACCAAAAAACCTCTCAACCGAGCCGAAGAGAGCGCGATGCACCATCACCGGCTGGTGCCGCTCGCCGTCTTCGCCCACGTATTCAAGCTCAAAGCGCGCAGGAAGAGTGAAGTCAAACTGAACGGTAGACAACTGCCACAGTCGGCCAAGTACGTCGACGATCTTGACGTCGATCTTGGGCCCGTAGAACGCTGCTTCCCCGGGAATCGTTTTGTACGCGATCCCCTTGCGATCGAGCGCATGCTCAAGCCCACGCACGGCAAGCGCCCAGTTCTCGTCAGAGCCGGTATAGCTGGCACGGTCGTTAGGATCCCACGTCGATAGCTCAACTTTGAACTCGGAAAACCCGAAAGTCTTGAGAACCGCTTCGGCAAAGTCGATGCAGGCGACCACTTCGTCTTCAATCTGGCTGGGCATGCAGAAGATGTGTGCATCGTCCTGCGTAAAGCCGCGCACCCGCAGCAGGCCATGCATCGTTCCCGACCGCTCGTAACGGTAGACATTCCCTAACTCGGCGTAGCGCTGCGGTAGGTCGCGATAGCTCTTCGGCGAGTTCTTGTAGATCAGAATGTGGCCCGGGCAGTTCATCGGCTTCAGCCGGTACTCGGCGTCATCCAGCTCCATTGGCGTGTACATGTTTGCCGCGTAGTGCCCCTCGTGACCGCTCACCTTCCACAATTCGCGGCGCATCACATGTGGCGTAAAAACCATCAGATAGCCGCGGCGCAGGCACTCATCGCGCATCCAGTCTTCCATGACCTTCCGGACGATTCCGCCCTTGGGATGCCAGAACACAAGACCCGGTCCAGCCAGTTCCTGAATGCTGAACAGGTCGAGTTGCTTGCCCAGCACGCGATGGTCGCGCTTGGCCGCTTCTTCCAGCCGCGCAAAGTGAGCGTCCAGTTCCTTCTGCGAAAAGAAGGCGGTGCCGTGGATGCGCTGCAGTTGCGGATTCGTCTCGTCGCCCAGCCAGTACGCTCCGGCGAGCGCCGTGAGCTTGAACGCCTTGACGCGGCCGGTCGAAGGCACATGCGGCCCACGGCAGAAGTCCACAAATCTCCCATTCCGATAAAAACTCACTTCGGAACCGGGCTCCGTGAATTTGCTCACAAAGTGCGTCTTCATGAAGTCGCCGTCGCGTTCAAACTCAGCCAGCGCCTGCTCGCGCGGCTCGTACTCGCGCACAAACTTCTCATTGCGCGACACCACCTCGGCCATCTTTTTCTCAATCACAGTCAGGTCTTCCGGCGTAAAAGGCTTCTCCCGATAAAAGTCATAGAAAAATCCGGTGTCCGTCGCTGGACCGTGCCCGAGCTTGGTCTCCGGAAATAGTTCGAGTACGGCAGTCGCCAGCACGTGCGCCGCTGAGTGGCGCACTACCCTCAGAGCCTCGGGATCGTTCTCCTTGACCAACTCCAGCCGTGTGTTCGCTGTCAGCGGCGTTGAAAGGTCCACAAGCCGCGGCGCGGCGGCATCCTCGGCCGCGTACATCGCGGCTTCCGCCGACGGCCCGTCCCCCGCGTCGCCGGCGTTCACCGTGCCGCCTACCGGGGTCAACCGCGCCACCACGGATGCTGCAGCCAGCCGCGGAGAAATGTCGTTGGCAATGTCGAAAGGCGTTGTTCCGGCCGGAACCTCACGAATGGCCCCATCGGGCAGATATACCGCAATCGTCTGCGTGCTCATCATAGAAAGAAGTCCTGTCATCTTTTCGCCGGATCGAAACCATTTCCCGGCAAAACAACAGAATAGTTGCCCCAGGCAGGGTGCGTCGAGCACGATCAATCTACCCGGAGACGTTTAGACCGAAGAGAAACTTCGCAACGACCAATTGGTTGCCATGTTGAATCTCTCTATCCAATTTTGGGAAGGATGCTTATGCGTTGGATTTGGCTTGCAGGCTGGATGGGGATTTGCTTTGCTGTCGCGGGCGTCAGCGGCTCATGGACCGCAAGTGAGATTCCCGGATGGTACCGTACCCTGCGTCGGCCGTCGATTGCGCCACCGAACTGGGTTTTCGGTCCGGTCTGGACCCTGCTTTACGCGCTCATGGCGATTGCAGCCTGGCAAGTCTGGCTCACGGCGCCCTCCGCGCTCCGCACCTGGGGATTGATTCTCTTTCTGGTACAACTGGCCTTGAACTTCGCCTGGTCTTGGATATTCTTCCGCCGGCATGCCATTGGAGCTGCCCTGTTCGAGGTAGTCATCCTCTGGGCATTCATTGGCGCCACAACCCTGCTCTTTGCGCGGGTCAACCCGATTCCGGCGGCCCTGATGGCGCCATATTGGGCCTGGGTAACCTTTGCCACAATGCTGAACGGGGGTTTCTGGCTTGAGAACAGGGCCTAAGGGGAAACCGTCGCACTCAGATGTGACCAGGAGCCTATTCAGACCCAGAAAAAACATTGAGCCTGCTATCGTGCACAAGTGGGCAACAGGCTCATCCCTGGAGCGGCACGCTCATTCCGGAGGTAATCTCCGGCCATGAGCCGCCCTTGGCGCCTTCCCCAGGAACGGGCAGCACCGTGCCACCGTGATCTCGCAGGCAGCTTTCCCCATGAAACACACGAGGAAAAAGGGCCACCCCAGTCCCTCGTGTGTATTGAGCTTTCGTCTGTTTAGCTGGATCCTGCCGGAATCCGGGTCAAACGGTTTACAGGGGCTGAACGTCCGCAGCCTGCCAACCCTTGGGCCCCTTCACCACGTTGAACTGCACAGCTTGACCTTCTTGCAAACTCTTGAATCCGCTGGAGTTGATTGCAGAGTAATGCACGAATACATCTTCGCCGTTCTGACGCGAGATAAAACCAAAACCCTTCGCGTCGTTAAACCACTTCACAGTACCTTGTTCCATTTTGATCGTGTTTCCTGGATTGAATTGCGCTGGATGAATCGGAGCGACGACTGGCAGAAATCTTGCTTGGTTGGGCGAGTACTGCTCACGCCCGGTTCGACTCTAACGCTGATGATAGTGTACCACCCCGTTCAAAAAGGGACGCAGAAATTCTCTCGCCTAGCCCTAATTCTCAGTTTCCTCTTTTGGAACCTGTTGACCAATATGCACTTAGTGCATTTCACCCAAACTGGATTCGGAATTGCTCCGGGAAGAGGTGGCGTTCAACCACAAACACGCCGAAGGCCGCGAGCGCCACGAAGAAGAGCACGGGAACGGCACAAAGCAGTATGTTCTTTACCAATCCATAGCGCAGGCGAAGCAGGATCAGAACCCAGGTCAGGAGGAAGAACAGCGTCATAGCCACGTACCAGAACAACGGGTTCCACCCCAGAAGAGAAGCCATCTTGGTCTCATCCATTCCCGGAGCCCGGCGAAGCACCAGTAACTGCTGCCGCTGCATTCCATAAAGAATGATCCTGTCCAGGCTCATGATCACGGCCAGAGGAAAGGCAAAAGTCAGCCACTTGTTGCGATGGATGAGCACAAGCGCCGCAGAGCACACCAGTTGTGTGAACAGCGGTCCCCCGGCGACTCCTAGGAACCTCTGAGGCTCGCCGGGCGGCAGCATTTCGCGCGCGTAAGACATGGTCGCGGGGATTCCCAGCAGCCGGTATCCAAAAACGTGACCCAGTTCGTGAATCGGAAGTGCAAAGAAGCCGACAACTGCCGAAAAGAACAGAAAACAAATCCAATCTGATGGTTTGCTCAGGAAATCGCGCGGCCGGGTCATGCGTTGCTCACCCCTAGGTGGCTTTCTGACGGAACCGCCATTTTCGCGTCGAAAGAAGAATACATCGATCGGCTGGTTCAGGTGCCTTGTTTCTTGCTTTTCAAACAAAAGTACGATGCTCGTGCCCCCCGGCGATACCTCTCTCCGTTTCGGCTCTGGAACCTGTTGAATCCGAAGGTCTTACGGACCTGCCCAAGATGTGCTAGTGTGGAAGATCGCCATGGTCTCTGATTCGATTCCCGGTCTGCTCGCCCGCGCCACCGAGCTGCTTGACGCGGAGTTTGCATCGCTCCCGGCCTTTGAGACTGGCCTCGACACAGAGGCGGTCGCCGGCGTTTTGGCCGCAACCGCCCACCGTCTCGCCGACAATTACCCCTATTTCCATCCCCTTTATGCCGGGCAGATGCTCAAGCCTCCGCATCCCGTGGCCCGAGCCGCCTATGCACTGGCCATGATCGTCAATCCCAACAACCATGCCCGCGATGGCGGCCGCGCCAGTTCCGAGATGGAGATCGAGGCCGTTGCGGGCATTGCGCAAATCTTTGGATGGACGCAGTTTCTGGGACATCTGACTTCGAGCGGCACTATGGCCAATCTGGAAGCCCTTTGGGTCGCCGGCCTACTGGCGCCAGGATGCCGGATTCTCGGCTCCGAGCAGGCGCACTACACGCACAAGCGAATCTCTTTCGTGCTCAAGCTGGAGTACGCGACCGTTCCAGCCGACAGTTTTGGGCGCATGAACATGGAAGCGCTGGAAGCCGAGCTGCGCCGCGGCAATGTCGGAACCGTTGTGGTCACCCTGGGAACTACCGCCATCGGCGCGGTCGATCCCCTCCACAACGTGATCGCGCTTCAAAAGCGCTATGGATTCCGGATTCACGTGGACGGCGCTTACGGAGGCTACTTCAAGCTGATTTCCGAGGCGCTCGACGATTCGGCACGTCACGCCTATGCAGCAATCAGTCAGGCCGACTCAATCGTTGTCGATCCGCACAAGCACGGGCTGCAACCCTACGGCTGCGGCTGCGTGCTCTTCCGCGACCCGGCGGTTGGCCGCTTCTACAAGCACGATTCGCCCTATACCTACTTCACTTCAACGCAGTTGCACCTGGGAGAGATCAGCTTGGAATGTTCCCGGGCCGGCGCCTCCGCAGTCGCCCTCTGGGCAACCCAGCAGCTTCTTCCTCTCACCCCGGAAGGCGAGTTTGCCCGCGGACTGGCGAACGGCCGTGCGGCCGCGCTCGATCTCGCCGGCCGTCTGCGCAACGACCCCGCCAAGCGTTTCCAGCTTCTGACGGCCGGCCCACCGGAACTCGACATCGTCGTCTGGAAACTGGGCGCGGAAACTCCGGAAGTGGCCTCGCAACTGGCCCAGCGAATTTTCGCCGCTTGCGCCACACGAGATTTGCACCTGGCCCTTGTAGAATTGCCGCTGGCATGGTTTGGTCCCGCTGCCGGTGTCAGTTCAGGGAATTCCGATTCCTCCGGATTGGTAACCTGCCTGCGCTCGGTTCTAATGAAGCCAGAGCACCTCGCATGGCTGGACAGAATCTGGGACAGATTCTCCGCCTCCTGCGCGGAAGTACTTGGAGAATGAAGCCGATGGATTTGGCGCGTCTTACCTCATCGAAAGAAGAAAACGTTCTCATTCCGCCGCGTAACTGCTCCGCCATCCTTCCCCAGGACGTCGCAAGTTTGAATCCACTGAGGGTGTGACCTGACATGCACGATGTTGCTCTTTTCCGCACCATGCACCTTGAACGCTTTCACGCTGAGCCGGACCTCTTTGCCGCGCCCGGACGCGTGAACCTGATTGGCGAGCATACCGATTATGCCGAGGGCTTTGTCATGCCCGCGGCCATTGACTTTGCCACCTTGGCCGGCATTTCGCCGCGAGCGGACGGTAATATTGTTGTCTACTCCGAGAATTACAAAACGGAGAGAACCTTCGAGGCCTCTGCGCTTCCCGCCGCCGCGGGCCATCACTGGACCGATTATCCGCTCGGCGTGGTTTCCATACTGGCAGGCGAAGGGCACACAATCCCCGGTTTCAGCCTGAGCCTGTGGGGCGATGTTCCCCTCGGTTCCGGCCTTTCCAGTTCCGCCGCGGTCGAGGTGGCAACCGCACTCGCCGTCACATCTTTAATTGGCGTCACCTACCCTGGGCCCGTGCTGGCTCGTCTCTGCCAAAGGGCTGAAAACGAGTTTGTCGGCGCCAGTTGCGGCATCATGGACCAGTTCATCTCCGCAAACGGCGCCAAAGACCACGCCCTGCTGCTCGATTGCCGCGATCTGAGCTTCATCCTGGCGCCCATTCCGGAGAACGTGGCGCTTGTAATCGCCAACACCATGGTGAAACACGCCATCACCGGCGGCGAATACACCACCCGCCGCGCTGAAGTCGAGGCCGCCTGCGCCGTAATTGCCGGCCACCGGCCCGGAGTTCGCTTCCTGCGCGATGCCACGGTGGACGATCTGGAACAGTGGGGCCATGAAATGACCCCGAATTCCCTCAAACGAGCCCGCCACGTCATTACGGAAAATCTGCGCACGGTGGCCGCTGCCCAGGCCCTCATCCGGCGCGATCTGCCTGAATTGGGTCGTCTCATGGCCGAGGCGCACCGCAGCTACAGTCAGGACTTTGAAGCAAGTTGCGCCGAGGCGGACGCCATGGTCAGCCTGGCCCAGGATTTGCCTGGACTCATCGGCGCCAGGCTCACCGGAGGAGGCTTCGGCGGCTGCACAATCAACCTCGTCGAGCAGTCCCAGGCTGCGGTTTTCGCCCAAACCCTGGCCGCGCGCTACGCAGCGCAAATCGGGATTGTGCCTCAGGTGCACATCTGCCACGCTTCCGGCGGAGCCCATCGACTGGCTTAGCCCCTGGCCTCCGCGCAGAATTTGAATTGCTCGCAATTCTCTCACCCCGCGCCGGACCATCCACAGAAGCCCCGTGCCCCGCCCTTGCGATTTTTTCTATCGCAAGGGCGGGAAGCAATGCGCCAGTGCGAGCCTGCTGCGAGCGTCTGCCCCACCGCAGGTGGCGCAAGGGCGGGAAGCAGTGCGCCAGTGCGAGCCTGCTGCGAGCGTCTGCCCCACCGCAGGTGGCGCGAGGGCGGGAGAGCAATACGCCAGTGCGAGCCGCCCGCCAGCATCTCCCAACACAGGTGGCAAATGGGCGGCAGAGCGCTACTCTCAACAATCCCATTCATGAGATGAAATCCAAAACGGTCGAAATTGCGTCAGGTGAAACTCGCCCACTAGAACCCTTTGGTAATGTCTTCGGGCATCTCTCCGGTGCGGAAATCGCTCGAAACCCGCTGGCCCCTTCAGCGGTGTCTATTGTTAAAATCAGTGATGTTTTCCAAAACAGAACCCGCGGCTTGGACCAGCTCTCCGGCTTTAGGGATTCGCCTAATTCATCTGATCGACGCATCAAAGCCTTTATTGCGTCGAGGAGACCTGAAACACTATGCCGCTTACCCCCTCCAAGCCGTTTTCCTATGAATCCTTCCCCAGCGCTGGCCAGGTTGCCTACTTCTCCATGGAGATTGCCATCAACCCTGGCATGCCCACCTACTCCGGAGGCCTGGGCGTCCTGGCCGGCGATACGCTGCGTTCCGCCGCCGATCTCGGTGTTCCTCTGGTCGCCTTTTCGCTGCTCCACAGGAAGGGCTATTTCCGGCAGCACCTCGACACCAAAGGAGTGCAGAGCGAGGATATCCAGCCCTGGAATCCATCCGACTTCTGCACCGAGGAGTCGGCGCGGGTCACAGTTTCCATCGAAGACCGCATCGTCACCGTGCGTGCCTGGCGCTACGACCTCGTGGGCCGCTATGGCCACATCGTGCCCATCTACCTGCTCGACACCGATCTCGATGGCAACTCCGGCTGGGACCGCGGCCTCACCGACCATCTCTACGGCGGCGATACCAATTACCGTCTTCAGCAGGAAATTGTCCTCGGCATGGGCGGCGCCCGCATGGCCGGCGCTCTCAGTCACAGCGTGAATGTTTACCACATGAATGAAGGACACGCGGCCCTGCTGACCCTCGCCCTCTTGGAAAAGCAGTTGGGCGGCGGTCCCGTCGGATTGGCGAATGAATCCGACGTAGCCCAGGTCCGGCAAAAGTGCGTCTTTACCACGCATACTCCGGTTCCGGCTGGTCACGACCGCTTCTCCACCGAGCAGACCATTCGCATTCTCGGCGGCGAGAGAACAGCTCGCCTTGAGAAACTCGGCTGCTTCCGCGATGGAATGCTGAATATGACCCTGCTGGCGCTAAAGTTCTCCCGCTATGCCAATGGCGTCGCCATGCAGCATGCCAAAGTCTCTCGCCAGATGTTTCCCGAGTTCGCTATCGATTCCATCACCAACGGCGTTCACGCGCCCACCTGGGTCTCCGAGCCCATTCAACAGTTGCTGGATGCGAATTTCTCCTCCTGGCGTCGCGACAACCTCTATCTGCGCAATGCCATCGACCTGCCGGAGAAGGACATTCTTGCCGCGCACGCAACCGCCAAAGGCAACCTGCTTGCTGAAATCGCCGCGCGCACCGGCCTGGTTCTCAATCCCAACGTGCTCACCCTTGGATTTGCACGCCGTGTCGCTACCTACAAGCGCGCCAACCTGCTTTTCAACGATCCCGCGCGCCTTGCGGAGATCGCCACCGCCGCAGGCGGCTTGCAGATTCTCTATGCCGGCAAGGCTCATCCCCAGGACGAGCCCGGCAAAGCCCTGATTCAGGGCGTCTTCGAAGATGCTGCCCGGCTCTCCAATGACTCTCTGCGCATCGTCTATCTCGAGAACTACGACTGGGAGTTGGGCGCGCTCCTCACCGCGGGCGTCGATGTCTGGGTGAACACACCCCGGCGTCCCTATGAGGCCTCCGGCACTAGCGGCATGAAGGCCGCCCTCAACGGTGTGCCCAGCCTGTCCATTCTCGATGGCTGGTGGATCGAAGGCTGCATCGAGGGTTTCACCGGCTGGGCCATTGAGGATGGCGCTACGGATGCGGAGGAGGCAGCCTCCCTCTACACCAAGCTTGAAACCGCCGTGGTCCCCCTCTACCTGAAGGCGCCGGAAGAATGGGCTCGCCTGATGCGCAATACGCTGGCTTTCAACGGTTCCTACTTCAACACCAATCGCATGGTCAAGCAGTACACCCGCAACGCTTACTACCCCGTAAGGCTCATCGAACGAGCGAGCGTGGAAGAAGCTGCCTTCGCCGACTAATCGGCTTCACCGACCCAGGTGAGATGAAACTTGGGATGCCCCACAGATGCTCGGTGCCCCATCCATCGAGCGTTTTTTGCTCGATGGGTGGGAAATCACAAAGGTAAACCATCGGCCATCGGGTTTTTGAATTTGCTTGGAATCGGCATCGTCGGCAGGACGCCAGGAACTGTCATCTGTAACCTGTCATCTGTAATCTCGATTCCCCCCCGGCTCACATCCCGGGATGCCTCATCCGCCCAATTGCATCTTTTGGCGCCCCTGGGGCGTCCTTAATGTATGGAAAGCGCCGCGATTGTTCGACCTTGCGCGTTTGGCCCGCAAATTCGACTACCATTGTAGTTTCAACCGGATAATCGACTGACCCCGACGGCGCTGCCTTCAGGACCACGAAATGCCGGTGAGCCGGTGAAAACCGAACAGGGGTTTCTTCCTTACCTGTCCTGATCGTCTTCCAGGAAAAGGAAATCCCACGGCGGCAAGCACCTTCAAGTGCGTCCCGGCTCAGGAGCGAGAACCAGCCCTATGATGTGGATTGTTCGGCTCGCGCTTCGGCGGCCATACACCTTTGCCGTCTTTGCGTTTTTGATCCTCCTCCTTGGCGCCTTCAGCATCCGGTCGATGCCGACAGACATCTTTCCGGACATCGACATCCCCGTCGTCACGGTTGTCTGGCAGTACAGCGGCCTCTCCGCCCAGGAAATGTCCACCCGCATCGTCTTCAACAGCGAGCGGGGCATGACTACTACCGTCAATGACATTGAGCACATCGAGTCGCAATCGCTCAACGGCATCGCCATCATCAAAATCTTCTTTCAGCCGCATGTGAACATCGGCAGCGCTGTCGCCCAGGTCACCTCCATCAGCCAGGTCCAGTTGCGCAGCCTGCCGCCTGGCACCACGCCGCCCTTCATCATCCAGTACAACGCCTCCAGCGTTCCGGTTCTGCAGTTGGGCCTTTCCGGGAAGGGCATGGATGAGCAGAGGCTGAACGATCTGGGATCGAACAACATTCGAACTCAGTTGGCCACCATTGAAGGAGCGCAGACGCCCTTTCCCTACGGCGGCAAGCAGCGCCAGATCCAGGTCGACCTTGACCTCCACGCTCTCCAGGCCAAAGGGCTTTCCCCCGTCGATGTGGTGAATGCCATCAATGCGCAAAACCTCATTGCTCCTTCCGGAACCATGAAGATTGACCGGTTCGAGTACGCCGTGGAGACCAACTCCGCGCCTTCCGTGATCGATGAGCTCAACAACCTTCCCGTCAAGGCGGTCAACGGGGCCATCATCTACATCCGCGACGTCGCCCATGTACGCGATGGCTTTCCCCCGCAGACCAACATTGTCCGCGTGAACGGCAAGCGCGCCATCCTCATGAGCGTCATGAAAACCGGCTCCTCTTCCACGCTCGACATCATCGCCGGCGTGCAGACTGTGCTCGCCAACATCAAGGGCCAGCTTCCGCCCGAGCTCCAAATCAACGCCCTGTCCGATCAGTCGATCTTTGTCCGCAGCGCCATCGATGGCGTGGTCCGGGAGGCGCTCATCGCCGCCTGCCTCACCGCCATCATGATCCTGGTCTTTCTCGGCAGCTTCCGCTCCACGGTTATCATCGCGGTCTCCATTCCGCTCTCCATTCTCTGTTCGCTCATCATGCTCTACGTCCTTCACGAAACCATCAACATCATGACCCTGGGTGGCTTGGCGCTTGCGGTCGGCATCCTGGTCGATGACGCAACGGTGGAAATCGAGAACATCAACCGCAACCTTGAGTCCGGCAAGGAAATCGAGCAGGCCATCCTCGACGGCGCAGCGCAAATCGCCACCCCGGCCCTTGTTTCCACCCTCGCCATCTGCATCGTCTTCGTGCCCATGTTTCTCCTCAGCGGCGTGGCGCGCTATCTTTTCGTGCCGCTCGCCGAATCTGTCGTGTTCGCCATGCTGGCCAGCTACCTGCTCTCCCGCACTGTCGTGCCCACCATGGCCAAGTACCTGCTGCAGGAGCACGACGATGCCCAGAATGCAAAGAAGCAGGCCAGCCGCAATCCCTTCGTCCGTTTTCAACTGGGCTTTGAGCACGGGTTTGAGAACATGCGCAATGGTTACGTGCGGCTCCTTACCGTTTGCGTCGACCACGCTGCCATCTTCCTCGTTCTCTTCACCGTCTTCGCCCTCGCTTCCGTCGGCCTTCTCCTGCCTTCCCTCGGGCAGGACTTCTTTCCCTCCGTCGACGCCGGCCAGTTCAAAATTCACGTCCGCGCCCGTACCGGCACCCGCATCGAGGAAACCGCCCTCCTTTGCGACCACATCGATTCCACCATCCGCGAGCAGATTCCAGCCAAAGAAGTGGTTTCCATCGTCGATAACATCGGCCTGCCTTACTCGGGATTGAATCTCTCCTACTCCACCTCCGCGCCCATCGGCCCCGCCGACGCCGATATCCAGGTGCAGCTCTCGCCCGATCACCACCCCACCGCACCCTACCTCCAGCGTCTTCGCAATGTGCTGAATCGCGAATATCCCGGTGTCACCTTCTACGTGCTGCCCGTTGACATCGTCACCCAGATCCTCAACTTCGGCCTCTCAGCGCCGATCGACATCCAGATCGTCGGTCCCGACCTCTACGGCAACCGCACACTCGCCGAGAAGATGCTCAATGAGGTCCGCTATGTTCCCGGAGCCGTCGATGCCCGCATTCAGCAGCCTTTCGATTATCCGAATATGACCGTGAAGGTCGACCGTACCCGTGCCGAAGAAATCGGCCTGACCCAGGCCAATGTGGCGCAGAGTGTCCTTGTCGCCCTGAGCGGAAGCTTTCAGACCGCCCCCAACTTCTATCTCGACCCCCGTACCGGCGTTACCTACAACGTCGCCATCCAGTCCCCGCAATACCGCATGGACTCCCTCTCCGCCTTGGAGAGTCTCCCCGTCAATCCTGCTGCGGCATCGCAATCGACCACCGCCACTCAGAATGGCGCCGCAGGCGCCAATGCTCCCGGAACTCCCAAGCCCGTCAATGTCCTCGGCAACCTGGCCAGCATCGTTCCCGGCACGGAGCTCGGCACCGTTAGCCATTACAACGTGCAGCCGGTCCTCGATATCTACGCCAACGTCGACGGCACCGACCTCGGCAGCGTCACCCGTGCCATGCAGGCCATCATCAAACGCCACCAGGACCACGGCGATCTTCCTCGCGGATCGCACTTCATCCTGCGCGGCCAGAGCGAGACCATGCGCGCCTCCTACTTCGGCCTCCTCACCGGACTGGCATTCTCCATCCTTCTCGTTTACTTGCTCATCGTCGTCAACTTCCAGTCCTGGCTCGATCCATTCCTCATCATCGCGGCCCTGCCCGCCGCGCTGGCCGGCATCGTCTGGTTTCTCTTCCTCACCAACACCCGACTCAGCGTACCGGCGCTCACCGGCGCAATCATGTGCATGGGCGTCGCAACGTCCAACTCCATCCTCGTAGTCACCTTTGCCCGCGAGCAGTTGGAAGTCCTCGTCGGCGACGCACGCAAGGCCGCCCTGAATGCCGGCTTCGTCCGTCTTCGCCCCGTGGTCATGACAGCCATGGCCATGATCATCGGTATGGTTCCCATGGCTCTCGGCCTCGGCGACGGCGGCGAGCAGAACGCCCCCCTCGGCCGCGCTGTCATCGGAGGCCTGCTGCTGGCCACCGTCGCCACGCTCTTCTTTGTGCCCGCGTCCTTCTCTGTTGTTCACGGCTGGCTCGAAGGCCGCCGAAAAGCATCGCAAGGCCCAGCCCGGGCCGGAACCATCGACGAATTTGAAGAATTCGGGGAGTAGCTACGCTATGACCAATGAATCAGGTAACAACCCGCAACCACCCAGTCACTCCGGTCACGACCTCTCATCCGCGCCCGAACAGAAACCCATCGCGCCCGGCAAGGCTCTTCTCGGCGTCGCCCTGGTCCTCGTCGTCGCCATTGGGCTTGGTGTTTGGGGCGTCTTGAGCCGCAGGTCCGCCGAGACAGTGCTTGCCAACAACACGCAGGAGCTCGCTCCGCCCTCCGTGATCACCGCGACCGCTAAACCCGGCGCGCCGGTTGATAGTTTTCTCCTTCCCGGCAACGTCACCGCATACACCGACTCGCCCATCTACGCCCGCACCTCCGGCTACCTCACAAAGTGGTACTTCGACATCGGAGCCAAGGTGAAAAAGGGCGCTCTGCTTGCTGAGATCGCCACTCCCGAGCTCGACCAGCAACTGGCGCAAGCTGAGGCCGATCTAACCACCGCGCAAGCCAGTGCCGGCAATGCAAAGACCCAGGCAGATCGTTACACCGAACTGGTCAAGTCGGATGCCGTATCCCGCCAGGACACAGAAACCTTCAACACGACGGCCGCCACCACTTCGTCTGCCGTCAAATCCGCCCAGGCCAACGTGCAGCGCCTAAAGGAACTCCAGTCCTTCGAGAAAATCTACGCGCCTTTTGACGGCGTAGTCACCGCCCGCAACATCGATACCGGGCAGTTGATCAACGAAGGAGCAGCTAACGAGCTCTTTCACCTTCAGGCCATTCAAACGCTGCGCGTCTACACCAACCTGCCCCAGATCTATTCGCAAAGCGTCAAGCGCGGATCCAAAATCGACCTGACCTTCGCCGAACACCCCGGAAAAACCTACCAGGGCACCCTCGTCCGCACCGCCGACGCCATTGATCCTGCCAGTCGCACCCTGCTGGTCGAGATCGACATCGATAACCGCGCAGGAGAGCTTCTCCCCGGCTCGCTCGCCCAGGTCCACTTCAAAACCCCCTCTGCCGGTGCAACTTTCATCGTGCCCTCCGCCGCCCTCATGTTTCGCAGGGAGGGCATGCGCATCGGTACCGTCGTCAACGGCAACATCGCCCATCTGGTCCCCGTCATCATCGGAGAAGACGATGGCGCAACCGTCCAGATTGTGACCGGCATCGGCGCCGGCGACCGGGTCATCCAGGATCCCCCCGATTCCCTCATCGAAGGCGAAAAGGTCTATGTCGACGATTCAGGCAATCCCGGCCCCGCGGGAGGAAAGTAGCCATGCCGGGTCCTCTACAAGTCGCGGAAAACCTTGCCCGGGTGGTAGGCCGGGGATTTATCCCCGGCATAAAGCCGTTTGAATTAGTGCGGGCTTTAGCCCCTGAGGCGCGCTTTGCACTCGGTTCACGAATTCTCCCCGCGGCCGGCTTAGCCGCCTTGCTCTTCGCCACCGGCTGCAAGCCGGTCGGCCCCAACTACAATCGCCCCGTCTTCACCGCCCCGCCAACCTACAAGGAGTCGGGCGCAACCGCTGTCGTCGTCCCGCCCCCCAACCCGGCGGACGGCGGCTGGCAACCCGCCAACCCCTCTGACGGCATGCTCAAAGGGAAATGGTGGGAGATCTACCAGGATCCCCAGCTCAACGCGCTTGAAGAGCGCATTGCAACTTACAACCAGGGCCTGCACGGCGCTTTGGAGACCTACCTCGCCGCGCAGGACCAGGTAAAATCCGCGCGGTCGACGCTCTTTCCCACCCTGTCCGTGTCCCCGTCCCTTGCGCGCGATCGTGTTTCCCAAAACCAACCGTTCTTCGATAGAGCACTTAACAACCCCAACTACAACGACTTCTCCGTCACCGGCCAGGCGAGTTGGGAACCCGATCTCTGGGGCCGCATTCGTCGCACCGTCGAAGCAGCCCATGAAAATGCTCAGGCCAGCGCCGCCGACATGGCCAACGTGAACCTCAGCCTGCAGGCCACCATGGCCACCGACTACTTCCAGCTCCGCGGACTCGACGCCCAGATCAAGCTACTCAACGCCACCATCAAGGATCAGGAAAGCCAGCTCGACCTCACCCAGCGCCGCCTCAAGGGCGGTGTGGCCACTGAAGTTGACGTCGCCCAGGCCCGCACCCTGCTCGAAACAACTCGCGCGCAATTGGTCGATGTCGGAGTGGCCCGCGCGCAATATGAGCACGCAGTGGGCACCATCGCCGACTACAAGCTGCCCACATTCAGCATCCCCTTCTCGCCTCTCGATGGGCCGCTGCCGAAAATCCCCCTCGGCGTTCCATCCCAACTGCTTGAGCGCCGCCCCGACATTGCCGCCGCCGAGCGCCACGCCGCCGCCGCCAACGCCCAAATCGGCATCGCGGTCAGCGCGTTCTATCCCACTATCAGCCTCGGCGCCAGCGGAGGCTTTGAAAGCACCCACTTCGGCACCTGGATTCAGGGCCCCAGCGCTCTGTGGACCCTCGGTGGCCAGGCCACACAACTCCTCTTCGACGCCGGCCAGCGCCACGCCGTGACTGACCAGGCCCGCCACACCTACGAGGCCCAGGTCTCCGCCTATAAGAGCGCCATCTTCCTCGCCTTCAACGACGTAGAAGACCAACTCTCCGGCCTCAGAATTCTGGAACAGGAGACCGGCGCAGAGCAGAAGGCAGTCGACTCGGCGCGGCACTCCTACGACGTTTCTAGTCAGCGCTACAAAGGCGGCGTCACCAGCTACCTCGAAGTCCTCACCGCCGAAACCACGCTCATCCAGAACCAACGCACCGCCGTCGACCTCCAAACCCGCCAGTTCGTTGACAGCGTAGCCTTAGTTCGCTCCCTTGGCGGCGGCTGGGATGTGACAGAGCTCCCCAAATAAGAAAACAGCCTTTCACGATTTCTCAGCCACTCAAGAAAATCGCTCCCCGAGCCATCAAAAATAGGGCAGGACAAATCGCTCCCGGAGGGAGCCGTCGAAAATAGCCCAGGACAAGCGGAGTGCAGTCCTGGGAAAGCGGCATGAAGAAGGATAAGCCCCGTAGGGGCGACCGATCTCCCGAAGGTGTATTCTCCGCTTCAGATCCCACATATAATTTCCTCTTGACTCTGTTCATATACTGTATATACTCAGTATATCGACATGCACAGTGACATCGTCATCTCCCAATCCGACGGCCGCCCAATGTACCTGCAGATCATGGAGCAGGTCAAGCAGCGGGTCGCTGTCGGAGACTGGATCCCGGGGGAAGAAATTCCCTCCATCCGCCAGCTTGCCGTGTCCCTGAGCGTCAGCGTCATTACGGTGAAACGCGCCTACCTTGAACTCGAGCGCGACAGCATCATCCTCACCCAGCAGGGCAAGGGCTCCATTGTTGCCCCCAATCCGGACCTTGCTCCGCGCCTCTTTCACGAAGAATTTTCCGAACACCTCGAACAGGTGGCACGGCTTGGCGATCTGCTTGGCCTCAGCAGCGACGAGATCGCCCATCGCACCAGGGATGCCTCAAACCGGCTCAGCGAGGCCCGCTTTACCAAGGAGACCCTATGCAAGGAGACCCCATGAGTGATCTCTCCGTTCAGTTCGCGGGAGTGAGCAAGAAATACCCTCACTTCGCGCTCGAAAACATCGACCTCGAACTGCCCACAGGCAGCATCATGGGCTTTATCGGCGCCAATGGCGCGGGCAAGTCTACCACCATTCGCATCCTCATGGGTCTTGTTCACCAGGACTGCGGCTCTGTGCAGGTTCTTGGTCATCCGATGCCCTCAGACCAGGCAGCAGCCAAGCTCGACATCGGGTTTGTCTCAGAGGATATGCGGCTCTACGGTCCGGCCACCCTCGCCTGGCACATGGACTTCCTCCGGCCCATCTATCCGCGCTGGGACCAGTCCTACGCCGACAAGCTGGTTCAGCGTTTCGACCTGAAGCCGCAGCAGAAGATCAAAGGGTTGTCCCATGGCCAGCGCGTCAAGGCGGCGCTGCTGCTGGCTCTCTCGCGCCGTCCCCGCCTGCTGGTGCTCGACGAGCCCACCACCGGCCTCGATCCGGTAGCCCGGCACGAGGTCCTCCAGGAACTGATGGCGGTACTGGCGGACGAGGACCGAACCATCCTCTTTTCCTCCCACAACACCCTCGATGTGGAGCAGATTTCCGATCAAATCACCTTCATCGACCGTGGCCGCATCATCGATTCCGACGACAAGGAGGCCTTCCTCGACCGCTGGCGTCGCCTGCGCCTCGTCCTTCCGCCTGACGGCTCAATCCCGCGCCTGCCCGGCGTGGTCGAAGTGGGCGGAAGCAACCGTCTTCCCGTCCTCACCACCAACCGTTTTGAGCCGGCCATGGTCTCCGTCTGCAACGACCTCGGCGCAACCGTTCAGGCCGTCGACACCATGACCCTCGAAGAAATCTTCGTTGCCAACGTGCACTGCAGAAGGGAGCGGCTCACCGCATGAACTACTCAATGGTCAAAACACTGATTCTCAAGGATTGGTATTTTCAACGCACTGCGATTCTGCTTGCGTTCGCCGGCGGCGCTATCTCGCTTGGCATCGTTTGTACCGGCAGCCAGGCCGCTTTTACCATCGGGCTCATTCTCCTGGTCACTGTCATGGCCATGATCAGCGCCATGACGGTGATGGGTAACGTCCTTGGAGAGCGGGAAAATCAAACGCTCGCCTTTGCAATGACCCTGCCCATCTCCTATGTCGAATACACCACTTCCAAAATCCTGGGAAATCTCCTCATCTTCGTCCCTTTCTGGCTAACCATACTCGCAGGTTGCTTGGGACTGATCGTCGCTACGCCCGCCATCCATGGCTTTTTTGCCTTCACAGTCATCATGGCCGTCGAAATCCTGTTAAGCACATGCCTTATGATTGCGGTCGCCTTGGTCACCGAATCCAAAGGCTGGTCCATCTCCGCCATGGTCACCGGCAACCTGGCTCTGAATGTAGTCGGCTATCTCGTAGCCCACCTCCCCGGCATCAAGGAAGGAATTTTCGGCACGCAGATCTATTGGACCCCTGCTGCCACCATCTCCGTGGCAATTGAGTTCGCCCTGATCGCCCTGTTCCTCGGCGGAGCCTTCTACATTCAATCCCGGAAGAAGGACTTCATCTAAGTCCTTCTCCGTCTTTGCCGGACCCACCGGGGATGAAACTGGGTGCCCCACAAACGCTCCGTGCCCCATTCATCGAGCGTTCTTTGCTCGATGAGTGGGAAAGCACAAAGCCAACCCTCGGCCATACCTGAACCAATTCATCATCCCTCCCTCATGTCCAGAGGCAAAACTGCCGATTCTTAACATGACGGGAGGGATGAACGCCATGATCCTTCACTGGATGATG
>Ga0302197_10001741_pt1 | contig 20601 bp, 22 predicted proteins | sample II_Bog_N2_1_FD_193526 | JGI IMG/M metagenome (GOLD analysis project Ga0302197, IMG submission 193526) | Peat permafrost microbial communities from Stordalen Mire near Abisko, Sweden - II_Bog_N2_1 | ecosystem: Environmental > Terrestrial > Soil > Wetlands > Peat | place: Sweden: Abisko...
GAGGTGGAATTGTTGAGCCAAATGAACTTATAAAGATTTTTATTTTGAAAAAAATTTTTTTTTATTTATTTTTTTTGTTGATTTACATTACTTTTTTCTTTGAATCTTTGTCATGTTTTCAAAACCATAAATTATAATCAACTTTCAAAAAATTAATGTTAAATTTTTTATAAAATATTTCTAAAAATCTGTAAATTATTACCAAGTTGTAAATTTTTTAACTGATTAACATTATTTTTAAGTGCAAAACTCTGTCATGAAATGCAAATATTGTCTTATTTTCAACACTTGGTCATGTAATACGGGTTATGAAAATGCCCAAAGTTGATAAAACAAAAAAACATCTTTGTCAAAAAAGCCCATTTTTCTCAAAGAAATATTTTTCGTCATCGACGATATTCTATTCACGATTTGGAGATTGGCGATCCAACGAAAACAAGCTCGTACCATGGAACTTTACAGTCAGCGGTACTCACTTGAGACATCAACAAATAAGTCTCCGTGCTTATTTTGGGTACCAGGATGCCAATACTTGGAGGAATTGTAAAAACAAGGTCGTCAACGAAATACTCAAAAACATTCTTCAAAACAAATTTCAGACAACATCTGTAACGATTGCTGGTATAGTTCAAAAGAAGAGATACACATCACTAACGGATTGCGAATTGTACAGTGTCATGTGTGAACAAGCCCTGAAAGAAATAACAGGTACTGGCTCTTTTACAGACCAATATCTACTGAAAACATCTTCACCACTACACTTTGATCGTATTGAGAAAACTCAGTTTGTTTATTCAAAGATGTCAACAATATTAAAGCCCAAACAAATAGCTACTGAGAGAAGACTGATGGAAAAAGCATCCGTTGAATATGAACTAATACACAGAGGTAAAGCTGGTTTGGCAGAATGTTTGGATATTTGGCAAAGCAAAACTGAACTCAGGCTAGTGGTTGTTGTACATGACGATGGAAACTATCATGAAATCATGGAGTACATTCCAAATTTGCAAAAAGTGAATTATAATAATAACAGTGTTGCTAGGTTTTTAGATCATGTTAGAGGCGGAAAGTTTGGCCCAAAAGCTTTTGACGATTTGCAAGAAATTGAAAAACAGTTTTTGTCATGTAAATAAACATTTTTTTTATTAAATTATACTAACAAAAATATCTGTGGGCGATTTCGAGTCTAAATTAATTTTGATATCTTCCATTCTTTTGCCCCAAATTATTTTTATCGCATTAAATGTAATTCTATGATTTGGAGCTATATTCCAATAGCGATTATATATATTTTCCATTTTTTCACCAGTAGATTTCAGGAATACTTTAAAATCACTACTAAAGTTATGCCAGGATACTGCCATGTTTCCAGAATTTGAAATTGTGGATGTCCTTTTAACTCCAGAAAACACTGGATTTACCATTATACTGTCGTAAATAGTGTTCTCTATACCTTTTATTTTTTCTACCAGTTCATGTTCTGGTTGAAGCGCGACGGTACTAGTCAAATGCAAAACCAAATACTTGCGCACAAGCTCGGTACCCCCAATATTTGTCGATTTCAACGAGCTGCGAGTAATGTTATCGAGGGTAAAGGCAATGGGAGTTTTGAGTAATATTCTTGTTACTCCATCTAAGCTTTCATAATTTTTGGCAGTGGGCCAATCAATAATGTCGGATTGGAAAGCCTTGACAGTATCTAATCTTGGAGGATATTGAGATCTAATAACACGATCGGTGGGTCTTCTTCTGCGTGTTTCATTGACCATATTACTTCTGATTACAGTTTGGGGAGGAGCATTGCCTGTGGAAGTAGAATTCTTGGGGGCAGTTTCTGTGCGACATACAGCACAATAAGAATTTTTCCAACTTTTAGCGCACTCGATGTGAAAAATGTGATAGCAATGTGCGGTGATAAAGGCAGTGCTTGTGTCGTTAACAGTTTCTAAACAGATACTGCATTCTGGAGGTTGCTGTGCTTCCGCAGTAAGGCGACTCACTATGAATAGTGGTAGTTCTTGTTTTTGCATATTGATTTTTTATTTGTTCTGGTTGTCAACCAAGTTTTTATAGTCCAATTATGTCAACATCTTTTTTAATATATTTTTGACAAAGAGTTATAGTTTATTTGTTTTCTCATGACGCATTTTCATAAAGTTCCACAAACCCTTCATGTGAACATAATACCTTAATCATGTTATCTTCATCTTCGTCAGTACTATCATTCTCATCACTCTCATATACAGTGTCTGGTATATTCAAATCTTCCTCGCTGCAATCTTCCTCTTTCATTTTCTTTTTAATTTCCCTTTCCCAATAAAATTCATCTTGTTCGCAGGCTTGAGCGGTTTCAAAGATGTCATCAGTTGGCTTGACTACCCTTTCGCTTGGGAATTCTTTTTCAAAGTCACTCCAACCATTCTGAGATGCATATTCTGCTAGCGCCAATTTATTTTGTTCCATAGCACGCTTAACTTCTTCAGTCATGTAGCCCGTAGCACGAATTTTTTCTGAATTTCTTTTTGCAATTTCCCTAAATGTTAGCGTTGTATAAATGTATTATCAAGGTTACTCTAATAATTTTGATCTTGTCATGTTAATAAAAAAATAATACTGGGAATAATTCAGAATAATAATTTATTGGATCACTTTTAAAATGGATGTTGGAAAAATACAAACACTATCTATATTTTTAATTTGGTAATGTCAGGTGGATAAAATTTTCATGCTGATTCCAAGAAAAATTTTATTGTAAACTATTTCTAAATAATAATTTTTCAAACCAACCATGAGCATCAACTCTCAGATTTTTGATAGACACGATGCTACTTTTGAAGAATATGCACAACTCAGACCATCCAAGTGTTGTGCCAATGCTTTTGGGACATCCAGAGTGATCATGTTCACAGTTTCTGTTTTTTGGATTTTGTTTTCGCTTCTTGCTTACTCCATACTGTTGACATATGGTAAAGTAATATTTATGAACAAGGAAAGCACTTTGACTGAGTTAGATATATATTTTGGATGTTCTGCAATATATTATACATTCACGATCATGTTAACGTTTATTGGCGCGCTGGCATTGGGCATATTCTTGTAGACTAAACTGGTTCAGCCTGCACTATTTTATTTTTCATAAATAAAAGATAAAAACACAATGATAGTAACTACCTTGTTGTTCATAAATTTGATTGTCAGTTTGGCAACCCTATTTCAGATCTTTGAAAACCATTGCACCAAAAAATCGAATCATGTCAATGAAAACCATTTTCCCAAAGAATGTTTGGCAGAACCGCCAAGCAACACTGTCCCACAATTGAAAGAGGACATCTTGGAGGAAGAAATCAAAGTTGCAATTTCAAAGTTCAACATTGAAAGAATAAAAAAAGGACTTTCAGCGTGATAGTTGGAAAAAGAGGATCTGGGAAAACCACCTTATTAGACAACTTGATAGAACATCTTGCCACAAAAAATAATTTTTACTTTACGCACAACCATACCATATCCGAAAAGGTTAAAGCAAATTTTGAGGTCACTAATGACTGGACTGAATTAGAGATGTTGGTGGCAACACAAAAAAGAATCAAAGCCGAAAATAATGGAAACCTTCCAGAAATTTGCATTGTTTTTGAAGACTTTTTATACGATAGACGCTCACTCCACCATCCATTGATAAAAGAACTCACCATGAGCGGAAAACATCTCAATGTGACTTTAATTTTCGTAGTACAAGTTATTCAAGATTGGCCTCCATTTTTACGACACAACATTGACTATTTATTTTGCCATCGTGATACTAGTTTAGCTAACACAACCCGTCTTTACCAACAACACTTTAGTATAATTCCCACACTCAATCAATTTACAGATATTTATCACCACTGTACAGATAATTATGGTGTTCTAGTGCTTGACAACACAAGTAAAGCCAAACATGACATGAAAAATTCTGTACTCTGGTTCAAAGCTCGTGTAGATAGTAATTAATAAATTTATTTCTTATTCCTTCTCAAAACTGGCAGCGTATTTACTGAGTGTTGGAGAGCAAAAAGTTAGTGAACTGTTGTACAACTTGAAAAACGGTTGTTCCATAATTTCCACCACCGTTAGTCTTTTGGCCGGATCGGTGACTAGAATTTTGGACACCAAATCTCTGGCTGTATTTGTTATTCCATACTCTGGAGGAAAACTATAATTATTTTTTTTGATATTTTTGTAAGTGTTCTTAATTGTGGTACTTTCGAAAGGAGGAGTGCCGATGAGTAGGGTGTACATAGTGACCCCAATGGCCCATACATCCACTGGGAAACTATGACCGTCAGCATTCAATATTTCAGGCGCAATGTAATTTGGAGTGCCACACAGTATGTGCTCTATTTCATCAGCGCTGTTCAACTGTGCCGCCAAACCAAAGTCACCAATTTTGAGTTGCATTGTTTCCGTCAAAAATAAATTGGCCAGCTTTAAATCTCGGTGAATGATCAAGTTATCGTGCAAGTATTTTACACCTTGGAGTAGTTGGTATAAAAGATAGGCTACATCTTGCTCTGATAAACGCTTTTGTTCTTGTAATAATTCTTTCAGTGTCTACATGGTTAGTTTACACGAGCCAATAACGTACGTGGTATTTGCAAGGTTCCAATAGCATATAGACAAAGTCAGCATCTTCAAAGGTTTTATAAAACTTGACAATGTGCTTTTGGGATAATGACTTGTGTATGTAAATCTCGTTAGTGAGTTTACTTTGGTTTATTTTCTTTTTGGCTAGAGATTCCTTACTTATCACTTTGGCAGCAAAGACTTCATCAGAAGTAATGTGTTTAACCAAGTAACAAGTTGCGAAACCACCCTTGCCAAGATGTTTGATTTTTGAATATTTTCCTAGTAATCTATTCCTATTGTTTAACAGTACAACCTCCCTGATTATATCTGGTACTTGTTGCACTTCAAGTTGCTTGGACCAGTAATTATCCATGTTTTGAGAAATATTATTATTGTTATTGCACCTGCGGATTTTCAGGCATAAGGTTTAGTTGACCACTTATCGTTGACCAACCATTTTTTCACAGTTTGATTTGATTTGATTCCACTTTGACAGCAAAAAAAATCAGAAATGGCAGCAAAGCGAAAGCATGAAGATATATTTGATTTAGATGAACCTAGCAAAAAACAAACAGCCCATACCTTTAGCGATTTGTGCACTGATACCATCAATGATATAGTATTATTCATGGACACCAAAACTTTTATTAATTTCAGTTATACTTGCAAAGAGTACAACCAATACAAACACCAGCACGAGTTGACGCAGAATAAGGTGAAGAAAGTCAATTGCAAAAGCGGACAATTGTTAACAAATTTACGTCGCGCAAATGGTACCATATCGCATATTGATATTTTTATGGAATCAGAAATAGATGTCGAAAATATTGAACCAAGAGATGCTGATTTACGAGCATGTTGTCAAAATACAGTCAGAGTACTAAAACTTTCCTACACCACCAAGATTTCAGGTCTTTATTTTTCATATATTGCGAATACATTGCAAGTTTTAGAAATAACAAATATCACCAATTTTAAAGAGCAGTATTTGGCGGAGCTTATAAATTTAAAAAGTTTGCAAGTCAAAATGACAGACCATAAAAATATTCGTGGTTATTTTTTGCAAAAAATTGGCGGTGGATTGGAAAAATTTATCATGCATGCTCCCAATTTTGATAGTGACAACTTGAAATATCTCACAAAAGTCAAGAAATTGGATTTACTATACAATAATATGCAATCAGCACATTTTTTGCAAGTTAATCCAGCTCTTCAATATTTGACTATATCCTTTACTTCCAATCCCATGGATGATGTAGTTAAACATTTTGGCTCATCTTTGAAGTCATTGATATCCGTAAACTGCAACATTACGGATCACTGTGCTCAATATTTGAAAGTGATTGAGACTCTTTACATAACAAGGAATTCTTACATTACTAGTCACTTTTTCAAATCACTCCCCAAAATTCCAACAGATTTGAGCGTTGCAACGTCTATGAAGGTTGATGATAAATTTTTCGAGTACATTCGTGGAAAAGCAAAGCACTTGACAATCAGAGGATGCACGCAACTGTCACAATCGGCAATGGCAACTGTTGTGCCATACTTAACTTTTTTTAATTTTGAAGATTGTAATTTGAAACCCTTGGAGAAATATCGCCACAAGCTCTTGGTTTATACTGCAAAATCTCAAGCATTGTCAAAGGATAGTAATGACAACAATCAACTCATTTTAGAATCTATACCGCCTCGGCAGAAGCTGATTAAGTTTAATGTACCATCTCTATTTTTTGATAATGCAGAACATCTTGACAAGTTCAAAATAAGAGTTGCTACAATACAGGACAGATCTGGAGAAAATTCAAAGAATGTTTTTATGCTTGGAAAAACTTCAAAGCATTTTTTTATGCTTGACGCCAAAATATATGGGTATTATTATGATGGTCGATGTACACAGTTACCAACATAAAGTCCTCTTTTCAAAATATTTTTATTTTTTTACATGACAACAAAGTCGTCCAGATGCTTGCAAACTTTTGCACTTCTAGGTCCACAGAAAATATCTTTTTCATCTAGTGTTTTTCTTCACCAAAAAACCAAAACCCCGATTCCAAAGACATGACTTTGGGTTGTACACTGCTCTCTGATTGGTAAAAATATATTTAATAAAACCAATTTATTGTTGAAAAATGTTGGATTTTCAAAATACTTTTTTTGGCATTTTCTATTTGTCATGTTTTTGTCCACAAAATATTTTTCGTTGTGCATTACTTTTTTTCATGTTATTGGTTTTTGAATTTCAAGAAATGGTTTATTCTGAAAATTAATTTCGGTGTGCATTACTTTTTGTCATGTTAATTGTTGGGTTATTCTAAAAATTATATTTTCTTTGTCATGTTAATAGTTTCTGAATTTCAAGAAATGGTTTATTAAAATTATAATTTCCTTGTGCATTACTTTTTTTGTCATGTTTTTGGTTTCTGAATTTTCAAAAAGTTTTGGAAATATTTTGAGTGATCACTGCATTAATTTTTTAAATAATAACCCAAACCAAAAAGATCTTTTTCAAAAATATTACAGATTAACATTATTTTAAAAAAGTAATGCACTTGTAAAATTTATAAAATAATAATAATTTCAACAGCCACAAAAAAATAATGTCAATAAAATCATGTTTCTAAATTTCTACTATCCAAATCTTAAAATCATGTAATACTAATTTTATTTTTTACAACTTTGAAAATTAATATGAAAAAAACAAACAAGTTGGTAGAATGGCCTTTAGATTGGCCTGGCTGCTATTGGTTAGATAGAGTCAAACTCTTAAAGAATAAATTGGGTGAAGATCTTGTGAATGAATTGCTTTCAAGTACAAAATTGTATCTTTATCAATATGCTGTACTACATGAACTTAGTGAAAACAACGTGGATTTGAAAGATGTTAATATGGGTGCAACATTTTTAAATTCTCTCGAACATGACGCAAGGTATAAGCACACTCTCTCTGCTCTGGTCCGAGCACATAAATATTGGGGTCCTCTGGATTTTGAAAAATAAAATTATTGTCATGTAAAAAATTATTATTATTAATTTCCGACTTCAAAAGTTTAGTTGCCAGTTTGTGATATTATTCTTGTCATGTTGCTACTTTTTTATTCTAAGATTATCTGCATTACTTTTTAAAAATCGAATATTTTATTGATAAAAGGTTTACTTTATAATGTTATCAGCCAATAAATTTTTAGTTTTCAAAATAATGTAATATTGCCAAAATTTTTTAACAATCTGCATTACTTTAAAAATATTTACCAAGTTTTTTTCTGAGTTTTCAAGTTAATCCGCATGACCAAAGTAATGTAGTTTATTAAATTATTTTTTAGATTTACATTATTTTGGTTTCTCTGAATAAAAATAATGTTGCCTGTATTACCACCTAAGATATTTTTGAAAACTGAATAGCAAAAAGTAATGTTGGAGAAAATATTTTCTAAAAAATCAAGATAAACTACATTACTTTGAAAATGGTAAAAATATTTTCAGTATATTGGAAACCAGAAAAAATAATGTCAGAAATTTTTTTCTACAACAATGACCAAAAAAAATTTTATTCAATGCGTTGTCTTTTTTTACATTCTTGGTTTTCCTGAATTTCTACAGATGTAGACTCACGTTTTCGTTTTTTGGGAACTTTGTTATTAATATCTACATTCCGCATGACTTGATCTCCCACATCTCTATAAATTTCCTCGGCATCAGCAGGGCGAACTTCAGCAGGTTCCAAGACATACTGTCCAGTTGTATCCAAAATCGGTGTTCCTGTTACATCTCTGGTAAGCTTCAAGCGAACGGCAATATTCATGGCATACATCTCCTGAATAAATAATTTACAAGCATAAGGAATTCTGACGAGGTGAATATCGTCATGTGAGTCACAATTCCTACAATAAGCCTTGCTCGCCCTGATAGACATTCCCTTGATTTCAACATTTTTTGGTTTGGCGGGCTCTGCAAAAAGACCACAGCATCCACAAACCACAGTCTCATAAGCATCAGAATTTAAAAATAAGCGATCCATGAGTACATGTGCAGCCCCATAGGCAATAAAATTATCACGCTCCATTTCACCAACTCTCAAACCACCGCACTTGGCTCTGCCCTCAGTGGGTTGTCTAGTCAAAATTTGAATGGGACCCCTAGCTCTAGCGTGGAACTTGTGTGCAGTGACGTGCTTCAGTCTCTGATAAAAACATTCCACGAAGAATATAGCAGCCTCGATAGGTTCCCCAGTAAAGCCGTTGTACATTACTTCGTTACCATGTCTTTGAAAACCATGCTTGTGCAATTCATCACCAATTTCTTCAATGGTCATATCTCTGAATGGTTTTCCATTGCCAAACTTGCCCTCCATGGCAGCAGCTTTACCTAGGACGCCTTCAACCAGTTTACCTATTGTCATTCTGCTGGGTACACAGTTGTGACTGGCGAAACCATTGGCAATAAAAGACTCTGTTCCAGCTACAGAGATGTCATAAACAGGCTCCACGCCAGCTGAGCTCACACTTACTAGTTCCAATTTGTAATGGCCAACATGTTCTTGATCAATAAAACTATTGTCGCTAAACCACTGCCAACATCCTATTTTTGTCAAATATTCTTTAACATTTTTCACTCCAGCGCCTTGAAACTCTCTTGCTCGCAAATATGATGTTATTGCTGATAAATGGCTGGCTTTTTGAACATTGTGTCTGTAACCCACTACCTTGGAGAACGCCAAAATGTTGTTTATAGTTATAGTGTATTCAATGAAATTAGAGTTACACTCACTAGAAATAATGGATTCAATGCCAAGCTTGGACAATAGATGTTCAATGTGCCCAAATCTGGTACGTAGTGGCGCATTATCTTCTCTATTTGCCTCTGCAAGATACTGAATATTTAATCGAGTCAAGTTATTTTGTGAGAAACCCAAACCAAAGTGTCCCTTTCTGTGACCACCAAATAAACCACCCAAGAATTCTCTCACGACACTTATTGGACATCTTTCTTCCAATAAAAATTCTGGGATGGGACATGCATTGATTTTTTCGCACTTTTCAGTCACATTAATTCCTAACAGCGACACCAATGTTTGTATCACATTGTTCGGTAAATATATTAAAAACTCAGCGTTGAAATTTTCAACCTGCGGGTTTTCTCTTGAAATTAATCTTATGTCTGCCAAAACTGATCCAAGATCACAGCGACTGCATACTATTGATGCACTATAAGCACTAACAACACAATTTTCCAAAACATAACCCAAAATGCGCATATAAGCTAGTGTGAATGAACGATCATCTGCATTTGACATTGAGAACCCCCATTGGTTTTTCCACTGCACTTCAATACATTGTTGGCTTTCACTGGTATTATCTTCTATACCCTCAAAACCGCAAACAATGTTTGTACTTGAAATAACCATGTCCTTGGCTTCAACCCAAGCGAATAGTTCATCCGAGTTAGCGTCAACTTTACTTGTCAAAAACCGATGTTCCGGTGTACACTTGATTGTTCTACCATCTTCTAGAGTTAACAACAAGACCTCACGCATGCCCTTGGGTTGCATCTCTATTTGTTTTGAAGGAATAAATCCATTTTGATTCCATCCCCAAACTGTAGCGCCACCATCCAAAGCCAATGAATGGATACTTTTTGACAATCCGCACTGCAAGTGAACCAATGTATCTCTGGTCAAACAATGGGGATTTACGACCAAATCAGGTGTGCGTCCATCTGCCGTAAACGGCATGTCTTCCTGAGTGTAGTACATTCCATTGGTTCCCTTTTGCCCGTGACGAGAGGAGAATTTATCACCTATATCAGGAATCATCATGGTTCTAGTAATGACGCTAACGGAACGATAACCATCCCTATTGACAGTGGTGGTTACTCTTTCCACAACTGCGGTCTCTTCATGCTTCATGATGGTACTATTGTCTCGCTTGGTACTCTTGTCAACGTTGGGTCCCTTTAGGTGCTGATTTTTGGCTTGTTTTGTGGCCAAGTCCGTGCTGCTCATAGTTTTTCCAATGATGACATCTCCATTTTCAACCATCGTACCGGGCAGTGGTAGTCCATTCTGTTCAATTTTGTTATAGTTGGCATCTTTGATATTTTTGCACGTTTTTACATTGGGTTTTTCAAACTCTGTAGTGTCGCTACCCTTGGTTTTCAATTCATCCTTGTGGCACCTAGTGAGCAGAGTTCTAAACATTCCTCTATCCAGAGAGCTCTTGTTTGTAATGACGCTGTCCTCCTGATTAAAGCCAGTGTAGGCCATAATAGCTATCTTCACGTTCTGCCCCGTTGGCAACTTGTCCATGTTCATCAGCTTGTCATAAAAGTTGTGCACCAGTGGTTGCTGGGGGTACATTAAATATTGAGAAACCGTGTCAGAGCGGTAGTCACTGTTCAAGCAATATTTGGCGGTGGATTGTTTCCCCATGGCAACTTGATAGATAATTCTTGGCGCCTGATCACGATCGGGAAATGGAATAGTGGCAGCGCAAGAACCAAACAAACTGCTCATGTCAATTTCCAAATGAGTGTAAGGTACATCTCTATCATTCATATCCACCAATTCATCTGGGTAAACAGCAACTCGATACATTCTTTGTTCTTCATTGTCAAAGTATTCTATTACACCTTCTCTCATCAAAATGTCCCAAATTAAGTAGGGTGCATTATAGTATTGATGAAATAGGCCAGCAAACTTGTGCAAGTTTTCCACCACAAAAGCTGGCCTCAAAATGCATCCAGCGTCACAATTAATAAAAATTGATTTGCTTTCCCTGTCAAAGCAAAATGTGGTGTCAAATTGTAGCGCCTGATCAAATCTGTTTTTTCTGAGGGTACATATCAAGTCCATAGGTCGATGTGTATAGCCCCAAAAAACACCATTCACATAAATATCAGTCCCCAAAATACTGTCTACTTGCACTGCGTCAGCCAAAGTGGTGCATATATCAATACTTTCCAGTAAATCAATGATTATTTGAGGATCTGAACCAACCCTAATGTGTGCCAGTACGGCCAAGTTTTTAAGTAAACCAACGCCTTGCCCTTCAGGTGTTTCCACGCAACATAAGAAACCATATGTGGATCTATGCAACTGACGAGGTTTTGGCATTTTGCCCTCCTTGTTGATGTGTACGTTAATACGTCTAAGATTTGACAAACTAGCAGTGTGGGTCATGCGAGAATGGACTTGCGCCACACCCTTGTAAGTGGAACCACCTTTTTGTACACCCCAATTCCCTGTCGATAGGGCATATTTGAAGCCAGATGTTATTCTCTTGTGGTTGATGGCGTCATTGATGTTGAATGGCTTCCCCTGATCTACATTTTTCCGGATCACCATGTTCATACTCTTTGTGACGGTCCTAAAGAATGGGCGGAACAGCGACGCCAGAAGTATTCCATTCGCTTCGACGCGTTTGTAGGCATAATCGTCACGATCGTCGGTGTTTATCCTTTTTAGGTAACAGCGACACAACTTGTTCAACATTTTACCAAAAAAGATGATCTTTTTCTTCATGGTCAGTTCGGAGCGATCAAGTCCCAAATGGGGTAAAAATTCATTCGCAAATATGTGATCTATCGCCTTGACTCTCTTTTCCCTTGTTGGTTCGTTGGTGCCCTCTTTACCGATCCACTCGAATAATTCTTCTGTTGTTCTGGTGGTGTACAACAAATCCTGTTCAATGATGGTCTCCATCAGCGCAGCTAGTTCTAGGTCATCATTCTCGCGCATCATAATTGAGATCATATCTTTTTTGTCAGTAATGTCAAGAATTTTGAACACAGCGACAAGTGGGATTTGAAAGTTTTCTACAAAGGGTACTTCTATAAATATTTCTGGTGTACTACCAGACTTGGTAATGTAGGCGTAAAGTGTGCTTGTAGATCGCACCTTTTTCTCGTGTAGACTGCGAACTTCGCACACATATTCGTACTTGTTGGGCTGTTTGACCGGAAAAACGTAGGGAAAATTGTTGCGTGCTCTTTCTTGACTGATAATGATCTTTTCACTGCCATTGATAATAAAATACCCACCAGTATCCAGTGGACACTCATTGGCAAGTGACGCTGTTTTTGTGGTGTTACAGTATTTGCTCTTTACCATGATTGGAATTTGACAGAGCAGTACTTCTCGGTACATTTGGGTCTTCATAATTTTGGGAGCAACATCATCGTTGAGATCGCTGATGTCGTATATTTTATATTCTATGTCGGCTAGGACAGAGCTATTGTATGTCAATCTGCGCTGTCTACATTCGTAGGGATAGACTTTTCTGGTTTGTCCGTTACTTTCTTTGAAAGTTGGTTCCCCTATGGAAATGTGTTTAAATTCTACAACGTGTCGAGTTGGTGGGAATGTTTCGAAAGAGTCCACCACGATGGCTGGTTCGGAGAGAACAATTTGCTTGATCAGCACATCCATAAATTTTTCAAAGGATTCAATTTGATGCCTAACGGGACCGTATTTTGCATACAGCGCCCATATTACTTTTTCAATGCGGTTCTCATCTAGATCCTCCAATATACTTTCTGTTACTACTTGATATAATTGGCTTGCATCAATGTTTAGAGTTGGAATACTGTTATCCATTTATGTTGTACCTTTTCAAGCTGTAATGTTTTCAGCAAGATGTCAGTTTTAAAAATTGGTACATTACACGTTTTGTGGTGTACTTTATAGTGAGATTTTTGAGTGATCGAAATTTGTTGCTTTTAAATGTTACAGTTGAGTGACAAATACTAACATAATATTTTGGGAATTTCCACAATGGACACTATCTATTTCACCTGCGTGTTAGACAAGATGTCCATGCTCAGTGAGGAGGACAGAAAAAATTGTCTTGACATTTATTGTGACATCAAAGATGATGAAGGCTGCGACAAAATAAATATCTACTTTTTGGCAGAACAAATTTTAAAAATGTTGGGATCGGATGCTAGACCAAGGTTTGAACCAGCAAAAGGATATCCAGAGGAGTGGGAATTTTTCAACAGAAAGTACAAGGAGAAAGAGTGGGATTTAATAAGTTTGGATGTTATAAGGAAAAGATGTTTGTCCTCTCAAAAGAGTCACCCTAAAATTACTAAAAGAAATACCAATGCCAGCTCATATGAATTTAGTGACAACAATTAAAAAATTTTATTTTTATGCATGACTTGTTGACAATTTATTGATGCTCAAAAACGCATAATGTCTCTACATCCGTAGATTTAGTTAGCATTCACAAAATCCAAACTTTGTGAGGTAAAATACTTAGTAATGCATGGTTTTTTGAAGCCATGGCAAATTTTTCAAACAAATACTCATTACTTATTTTATTCAAGCGATCCTTGTGGAAATATTATTCCAGCATTTGTAAACGCTGTATCTTCAAAGTTCTTCTGGTCAAAAAGTTTAAGGACTATATGGAAGCCAAATTTCCTGTACGCAAATAAATTAATGCCATTTTTTTATTATCTTACATAAAATATTTATAAATCTCAAGCAATCTATTCGTTGTATATTTTTTGAAATTCTCATCATCCCAACGTATTACTTGATTATTGAAGCAAAATTCAATTCCATTCTTGCTTGAGATTGAAATATTGTTGTCTCCAGTAACTGCCTTAGCAAACCCTGTAACTGAGCAATAGTATTTCCCTTCATAGTAAATTAAAGCATTTTTGTTTAATATTCCTTTTTTATGTCTGAATCTTACCATGGGTCTTGTTTCACTGTCAGGTTCCAGCGATATTTTCTCAAATGCTTTATTTAGCACTTCAACATATTCTTCTTTGCTATTTAATGGATTTATCATAAAATCTTATTTACAATTAATTAAGAAATAAGTTTATGATGCAAAAACATCCAGAACAACAAATAGAGGAGTGTTAGTAAAATTTCAATGCGAAAACTAATTCATAATTAAAAAAATTTTTATGCATGACAACTTTTTTTTAGAGAATGTTTTTGGTTTACAAATTTTATTTGGATACTTTACGAATTTATAGTTTATCTCAAAATCCCAATGGTCCCCGTAAATAATTTTAAATAAGTTTGGAAACCAAGTTCTTTTTCTTCCACAAATTCACCCTCTACATTCTCATCAAACTGGAGGACTGTTTCCTCGTATACACTAGCCAACTTATATTCATCTGCTGTAAAATCCGTGGTGGTTACCTTGGCATGCATTCTAGTGTGAAGTTGAAAACAGGTTTTTAGTAAACTAATAGTGTCCAGCGATGGATTGATTACCACAGTCACTTTTCGCAACATTTTCTAGGTGCAAAAAGTTTTTTATTTTCCAAATAAAGCAATAATTTTAATGTTGCACAATATTTCTATCCTTGTTTGTGAAATGAATATTGTTAATTATTAATGTTAGTATAGGCAGGAAAAGTGCCATTAACACCAGTAGCAGTTACAAGAAACTTGACCTCCTTGTTGGTAGAATTTCCAAGAAACACTCCCGCATCAGTGCTAGCGACATACCAATGTTTACTCATCAAACTCTGCGATAAATTACTGACAAAAGAATGGTAACATATTTTGAAGTACAACTCTATTAAAATCCACTTTCAAGCCATTATAAATTAATATTAAGTCTATATCGTGAACAACTTTTATTATTAATTTTACAAAATATGACAACTAGTGTAATCGTATCAGGATATATACATAATCCTGAATTTAACATTAGTACAGTTATAGATGATCTAGATAGTACTATAAGAGATATATTTAATCAATATTATGGTATAGTTAATCTTAAATGTACCACGGAAATACGTAAAACTTATGAGACAAAATGTATTACTATTGAGATGTATGAATACGATATTGATATTATGATTAAGGAACTTAATGAAAATAATTTCAAGTTAATATATAGTATTGATCCATTTGCAAAATTTGTAATAAATTCTGAAGATTATCAAGGAATGATTAGAAATATAGATAATATTGTAGCACATTTACAAAATAATATAGATAAAAGATACCAAAATTATTGATATTAATTATATTATTACTACTAATGTCTAACTGCAAGTGTATATTGTTAAGTCTGAAAAATACTCATGTAATTCAGCAAGTCTGTTGTTATCACTTGCCATAAATTTTTAAATTTTATTTATCTTTGTGCATGACTTGTGGACAAAATATTTACTCTTGATAATTTTTTCAGCTCTGACTTGTTTATTCCTTTTAAAAGTAATCGGAATGTAAGCAAATCTACAGAGAACATCCTCAAAGTTACCATCATGTTGATGCAGCAATTTTACCAACTTTTCTTTGGCTTGACTTTCCGCTTTTTCTTTCAAATATAATCTTCTGAGTTGCCTTATTCTAAACAATAATAGACAAACAGCATCTCCTATGTCACAAACTCTATCCATTTCTGCCATTTTTTGCAAACACTCTTCAGTCATGTACTGCTTTGATATTTCTGTTGTTTGCAGCTTTCTTTCATCGTACGTCAAGTGACCAATGTTAAATTCTTTGTGCATTGATCGAGGATGTACAAGATGAGTTTTTTCGCCAAGTAGACCGTACAAAATCTGTTCCACAGATGTATGTCCCATAATGGGCTGTCTTTCTATAGCAATACCAGCACAGTCCTCAAACTGGGGAGTCTCCTGAACAAAGTGGCTAATACGATCATAAATACCCTTGCTATGTCTCAATGTACAGTCTTGTTTAGTTACCAGAAGGTGACGAGTTTTAGTAATGTCCAAACAATCAATTTCATACACCAAAAAGTGTTTATAGTTTCCTGAGACTTTGGCCCAGCACAGACCTAAATTAATAATGCCAACATCTATGCCTGAAAATATTCTATGATTTTTACCTGGACAAGTCATTCTTGGAGATGTCTTCCCTTCTCTAACATCCATATAATTTTGGTCTACATTCTATTGGATATTATCTGATGAATTTTGAAAAATAAAAACGGTTTGATGGCAAAGGCTGATGGTAATGCAGAATGAAAATATTTTTACTGTATTTCCAAAACTTAAAAACATTACCAAAAAAGACAGAAATAGTTCTTGTCAGTAGAATTTAAATTAAAAAATAATAAACCAAAAACATGACAATGGAAATTTTATTTTTCAAAATAATGTTGTTCTCCCAAAAAACTTTCTGCATGACAATAGATTTTCAAAATAAAATTTTCAAGTAATGCACAAGGCTAATAATTTTACTGATTTTATTTCGAAAATATATTTCTGGTCGACATGACAAATAAAAGTAATGCAGAAAAAATTTCCCAACGATATTACAAGATTTGTAACAAATAAAAGTGGAGTCAACTTTGTACCCAACCAGAAAATAAAAAATGGAAACTATCAAATCGCCTTCTGCATCTTTATGTTCACAGTATGATAATCAACAATACTCTGATTTTGAGATTAACTTACCAAAATCAAATATGACACTGTTGTTGGTACACAAAGTCATACTAGCATCTAAAAGCGATTACTTTAACGCTTTCATCAACTCCAAAACTGAAGATGCCCTAAATAATACCTATATCGTCGATGAGGAAAGAGAGGATTTGTTTGAGATAATCGTTAAATCGCTATACTGTGACATTTTTGCAGTAAAAAAAGAAGATCAGTTGGAATTAATTATAATGCTTGACAAGTACTGTTTCCAGGACCAAAAAATTGTGGTAATCAATAACTTTGTCAATGCAGTTAGTGTAGATAATGTTTTCCAAATCATCGTTGACTTGGATTTAGATAACAAAATTTACCAAAACTTAAAGTCAAATGCAGATTGGGTGTTGCGAAAACATGCTGTTGAACTATTGGATACGAATTTCCAAGGTTATAATTCTGATCAAATATTTCAAATACTTGTCTTCTCACAAACATTAAGAAATCACAAAGGGTTACACAAGGCGTTAGAAAAATGGGCGAGCAATAATGATGGTGAAATTCCAAACATTAAAGATCTACTGTCACTGTTGGACTCATCGCCAAAAAGGAAGATCAACGATTGTGCTATTTGTCGTTCCAAACTTACCGAACCTTGTATTGATTGTTTTTATGATGCCCAAAAAAAACCAGTCGACTGTATGATTGTCAAAGGTTCTTGTGATCATGAATATCATGCTCATTGTTTGAATAGATGGCTTTTAAAAAGACTTGTGTGTCCTCTATGTAATACTGAGTGGAAAAATGAATAAACTTTTATGAAAAGGAAATAAATTTTTAAACATTTAGGATTTCTACATGACCCAAAAAATATTTATTTTCGACAACAAAAAGATGTCCCCCGCTGACGATTCCCAAATGACCACCAATCTTTTGACGTGGGTTAAGCAGTTATTTTCAACCATTGTTGGAACTATTCTTGTTATTATTGGCTCTGCATTACTTCTCACCGCGGCCATTGTTGGTTTACAGTACCAAAGCACGGGCACCTTTTGTCCCACGCTAGAAATATCATTATTGTTGCTATTTGCGACAGTATTCTTTGCCAGTGGAGGAGTTTTCTTCGGGAAAGGAATAATGCAAATGGAACCCAAAGAAATCAGGAGAGAGTTCAAGCTAGGGCAGTTATACTATCAATTTATCGCTTTGGTGGTGGGCATAGTAATCCTGTTGGCAAGCAGCGTTACTGGAATAATTTCAGGAAGCTACTTGTACCCAGCAAATGGGAAATGTGCCAGTACAGTGACTTGTTGCATGCAAACAAGTTCCAGTTCCTTGTTGGCTGTCAGTGGCACTGTATTAATTCTTGTGTTTGGCGGCGTTCTCGCATTGTGCACTGGATGTATTAATTTGTTTATTTTGCAATTTCTCAATTTGGGAAGTGAGGGATGTTGTTCGTTGAAAAATATTTTGTGGCCCACCAAATCAATGGAAGAGAGAGTTCAAATAACTTCATTTTTATAATAAAAAAATTATTGATTTTTGCATTATCAGACCCACCAATTAAATTTAAAAGACAAACTGAAGTCCATGCTTTTGGGGTCCAAATATTTATTTGGTTTACAAGTGTAAAAGCTCAACAACATCTCTTTTTCTGGCGGTAGAAAATCTTATCTTCATTTTTTCGGGTATCATTTCCAACACTGAACCATCCCAGTACAAGAAATCGTTATTTTCTACCAACTCCTTGTTTTTTTGGTCATAAATAATATATTCATAACTGTGGGGTTCAGGATTTGCCTCTTTCCATAGCTCACTGGCACTCTTTTTTTTAGTGGCATTATGTTTTTTATGCCAAATTACACCGTCTTTGTTGTAAAGTGACACCATCATTGATCCGCTAAACCCGTCTAGCCAAAATTTTAAGTACTTTTTATCCAAAGTGTTGAAATTATAGCAGAGAGCACCATTCACAAAAACATAGTTATTTGAGAAAACTGGAAGACCCTTGATAGTGCTGCATTCTTGAACATCACCTTGAGGAATGTTGTCATCTTCAACAATACCATAACCAATTTCGTCATCAAAATATATGGCGGTAGCATCGGCTTTTCCATAATCATTTTCATAAATAATAAAACCTCTGGAAGATTGTGCGAGTGAAACAAAGTATGCCATTTTACTGATAATAAAAATGCTATTGCCAAAATTATTAATTTATTGAACAAGAAATTAATGTTTAAAGTGTTTCTAAAATTAATTTAGCATCTTCAATCCCAACGGAATCTATGGAGAATGTTTTTGATCCACTGAAATTTGTTTGCTCTCCGAAATATCCAAGTTGGTTGGAAGCCACCAAAGTGCCATTATATACCTGTTCCGAATTATAGTGAGAATGTCCATAGAACCACGCTTTCACTTTACCACCCATCAGGGCGCTAAGATCTGAGGCAAATGCAGTGTTCAAAATGGAGTTTTCGTGCTCTAATGAAGATGTTCCGGTCAGTAGGGGAGCGTGGTGAGTAAGTATACAGATGTTTTCTTTGGAATGCAGAATTTGATTTTCCAACCAGTTGCGATTTTGCTTGTGCCATTCTGTAGACTGAGAGACTGTCAAGTGCTGATCATTTACTTTGATGTATCTATAATCATTTATGTATTTGTTTATAGTTCCTGCTGCATTTGTATCAATGTTGCTCCACAATGTACATCCCACAATTTTTATTCTATCATGTGAATTTTTGGGGTTGACATACACAAAATCATTACAATCCAAAAACTTGACATTATCATATAAATTACAGATCTCCGCTATTTTTTCCTTTGTTTTGTTATGATCCCCATAGTAATATTCATGATTACCGGCTACAAACAACACAATATCAAATTTACTAGCGCACCAGGCTATGAAGTTGCAGAATATCTCTGAAAATGGATTACCAATGTCACCAAGAAGAGCTAACACGGGTGCAACGGGAACGATGTTGTGAGGTTTTGAATTTTTAAACTCTAGGTGCAGATCACTGACGACTTGTATTAACATTTTTATGTTAGTGTGCTAATGCTAGAGTGCAGTCCAGAACAGTATTAATAAGAACATCCTAACTTTTATTTATATTTAGTTGCAATTGCAGTTGCAGTTTTGGGACCATTTTCTTGATTGGTTTCTTCTTACCAGTGTGGGGCACCGTGGTAACAAGTTGAGCATTGTGTAACTGTGTTTGTTGGTTCAATCTGACTTTCTCTGCTTGGGCCAAGTATTCAATGTCTAGATAGGGATTTATTTCATCAGGTGGTGTATCTGGAGAGGTATCGTACTCTACGTCCAAGTAGTTTTGTGTCATTGGGTTTTTAAAAATAAAAATTTAACCAACTTTTTGTCAAGTCAACCAAAATTTAACAACAATTTGGTCAACCCCACTACATCCATTTTTGATTGGCATTACTATTACTATTTTTCTATTGGACGGGACGGGACAACCTGAAAAGGCACTTAACTTTTCAAAAAACATGACCACACACAGACAACAGTCGTATGAAATTAATGATAAGAACATACGAGCACGCGGGGGGTTTTATGCATATATAGGCGCCAACTATGGCCACTGTATAAAGATAGTTGGGTGCTATAAGTCC
>Ga0302197_10001742_pt1 | contig 20593 bp, 16 predicted proteins | sample II_Bog_N2_1_FD_193526 | JGI IMG/M metagenome (GOLD analysis project Ga0302197, IMG submission 193526) | Peat permafrost microbial communities from Stordalen Mire near Abisko, Sweden - II_Bog_N2_1 | ecosystem: Environmental > Terrestrial > Soil > Wetlands > Peat | place: Sweden: Abisko...
ACCGCATCGCAGTGCCCACTCCACACCTTTGTCTGCCAGGATTCCATACACCAATCCCGACGCGAAGGAATCGCCACCGCCCACGCGATCCAGAATGTCAACGTTGCGCTGGGCGACATGCGCGATGCCACCGCTATGCAAAGCAATCGCTCCCCACGCATTCTCTGACGCCGTATGCGCCGTGCGCAGCGTCGATGCAATCACCTTTAGATTCGGATAGGCCGCCGACAACTCGCGAAGCATCTTTGCATAGCTCTCCACTGGCAACTCGTCGAAGTCCTTGCCAACACCCTCAATCTCCATGCCCAGCATCGCGGAAAAGTCCTCTTCATTGCCGAAGAGTACATCCACCTTCTTCACCAAAGCATGATTCACTTCCTGCGCTCGTGTCTTGCCGCCAATCGACTTCCACAGTGACTCACGATAATTCAGATCGTAGGAAATCACGGTGCCCGCAGCCTGGGCCGCATCCATGGACTCGGCGGCCACTTCAATGGTCGAATCGGAAAGCGCCGCAAAAATGCCGCCTGTGTGAAACCATCGCGAACCGCGACCTGCGCCAAAAATCGACTTCCAGTTAAAGTCACCGGGCTTCACTTGCGAAATCGCGGTGTTGCCACGGTCGGAACATCCCACCGCCGCGCGTACACCGTAACCTCGCTCTGTGAAGTTAAGGCCGTTCCGCACCTTGCGCCCAACGCCATCAAACGGGGCCCAGCGTACAAGTTCCTGATCCACGCCGCCCTGCAGCATCAGATCCTCAACCAGCCGTCCCACGGGGTTGTCCGCCAGCGCCGTCGCAATCGCCGTCCTCAAACCAAAACAGCGCCTCAGTCCGCGCGCAACGTTATATTCGCCGCCGCCCTCCCATGCGCGAAAGGTCCGCGCCGTGTGAATCCGATCCTCGCTCGGATCCAGCCGCAGCATCACTTCACCAAGGCTCACACAGTCCCAATACACAGAGCCCGGAGCCTTCACAATCGTACGCAAATCGTCCATCGATTCCCTCAATGCCTCTGGACCTTGCCGCCCGCAAACAGGAACAAGAATAACACTTTGTTTGTACTTGGAATAATCGCCAACGCAGCTATATCTTCAGCAAGCCTTAACATTTCGCGATCACCCAGTGGCAGCGTCTGTATTTAAGCGATTGAGCTGCTTCATTGTGCAACCTTGCTGCACCATTCTGCGAAACTATTTCAGCTCACCGTCCATCCAACGATTAGTATTGTTGACTGCCCCTCCTGAAATGACGATGGAGGCAGGCTGCGCCTCGCAGTCATGATTGATCCTCGCTTCGAGCCGGAGAAAAACAGATCATGAAGTTCCCCATTCTCATTGCCTTCTTCGCTGCTGCCACAATCCTTCCTGTAGCTCTTCCCGCGCAACAAGTCGTCACGGGCCAGGCCGCCTTCGCAGACTGGAATCAGCAGCAACCCGGCGTCCGCCGCAAAATCACGCTCGCCGATCTGCCTCAGCCGAATCCGGACGAAGCGGTAAACAACACACCGCATGTCATCCCGCGCCCCGAAGGCGCATGGCCCATTGCACCTGCCGGTTTCAAAGTCACACTCTACGCAGGCGGCGACACTGCCCCTATGCAGCGCGCAGACAACAAGCAATTCATGAAGCAGAGCGGTGGCACCTTCACAATGCCGCGCCTGATTCGCACTGCGCCGAATGGCGATCTCTTCCTCGCCGACTCCGGCGCCGGAATCATATTCATCCTTCGCGGCGTTTCTCCTGACGGCAAGGCCGCCCAGATTGAGAAGTTCGCCACCGGCCTCGACCATCCATTCGGTATCGCCTTCTATCCCGCCGTTAATCCCACCTACGTTTATGTGGGAAATGCCACGACCATTCAGCGCTTTCCCTACCACGCAGGCGACCTTCACGCCACCGGCCCCGCCGAAACCATCGTGCCCGACATTCCAGGCTACGCGCAGCTTATGGGCGGTGGACATTGGACGCGCGACGTTACCTTCTCCAAAGACGGCCTGCACATGCTCGTCTCCGTCGGCTCGGGCTCCAACGCCGATGACCCTGACACCCATCCCAATGAATTCCATCGCGCCGATGTGCTCGAGTTCACTCCAGATGGCAAGTTTGTTGAGGTCTACGCAACTGGCATTCGCAACTGTGTAGGCGAGGCCATCAATCCAACTACAGGCCAGTTGTGGTGCTCCACCAACGAGCGCGACAACCTGGGCAATCACCTGGTCCCCGACTACGTCACCTCGATCAAAGAGGGCGGTTTCTATGGCTGGCCCTGGTATTACATGGGCGGCCACCAAGACCCGCGCCTTCCCCAACCATGCGCCAACGGCACTGGCCCCAATCCGCAGGCACTCGCGCTCACCGCAGAGCAGGCGAAGAACTGCACGAGAGTCGACATGTCCTCAAAAGTGATTACTCCCGACGTGCTCGTTCAACCGCACATGGCCTCGCTTGAAATGGTCTTCTATCCCACCCACAAGCTCCAATTCCCAGCCGCCTACGATGGCGATGCATTCGCTGCCGAACATGGCTCATGGAATCGCAAGAATCGCGCCGGCTACGAAGTTATCCGCATCCCGATGCACGATGGCCACGCGGATGGCAGCTATGAAGATTTCCTCACCGGATTCGTAACCGCAGACGGCCAGGTTTGGGGCCGCCCCGTCGGCGTCGCGGTCGCGAAGGACGGCAGCCTGTTTGTTACCGACGACGGCACGCGCAGCGTATGGCACGTCACATACACCGGGAAGTAACTCATTCTAAGTAGTTCGAGAAAGTGCGGGAAAGTTCCATTTTGGCTGACAGGAGAGACTTGCTTCAACAGCGCCTGCTCCACTCGATCCCGGCGAAATCTCACTTTTCAGCCAGGGAGTCAGCTAGTACCCAACTCGCCCCGATCAGGGCCAGATTCAAGGCGCTCTCGGTCCAGTTCCAATGACTCGAGGGGTCGGCCACGAGCATACTACCGTTCGCCAGCAGGCCGAAGGATGCAATCATGGCAGTCAGCAGAATCGCAGCGAGCCGGGCCTTTACTCCAGTGATGATTGCAAGGCCCGCCAAGAGGAAGCAGGACCCAGTTACGTAGCCCCAGAACACTTGCCCGGGCGGCAGCCATTTTGGGACCAGAGGGGCAGTCAGGTTCATATAAACAAAATGCGCTCCGCCCCATACCAGCGCACAAGCCCCGAACGCATATCTGCCGATGCGCGAAAGACGCGCAGCGAATGCCACATCGATCCGAGTGTCGATTTGGGCAGCGGTCGCGAAGACCATCAGCCCGCTCGCGGCGAGCGCCAACTGCATGGCAATGCCTTCGTAGGTCCCATATACAGCGTAGTCGTTGATCAACAGGCGAACGTTCGTCAGCAGGAGAACAAAGAGGACGTAGTAACCGGTAAGAGCCGCTGCACCCCAGAACAGCGTTCGACGCCACTCGACCGCCGCCGCCGCAAGCACCATGTACACGCCAGCGATATAGACCAGGACGCTGCGGTAGGGAAAATGCTCGGGCACTGCCTGTCCTGGATCGAACTCCCCAAACGCAAGGCAGGTCAGCCCCAGCGCCATTATGCCCAGGCCGTATATCCGTCGGCCAAATCCCATTGTCGACTTTTTCACTGTCATGTGTCGTCTACTTTCAATCCGATTACGCCGCCAGAATAGCGGAAACAGAACATATCCTGAATGAACTCCCCAGGAATCCAGAAACATCTTTGAGCGGTTAAGTCGGAATAGATGCAGTTCAAGTAACTGGGCATCGCCGACTGGGCCGTTGAGGTCGGCGAGCTACCATGTGGGAGCGAAGTCGCAGCACTCCAGACCGGCAGGCCGCGAAAGATGGTTACGCTGTCGCAGACGCAGGGCCGGAGATTGACTGTGGTGCTACTTCGTCTTGCCATCGAGTGCCGGGATTTCATTGTCATTCGCGGAGATGTTACGGTCCATGCCCACTTTGCACGATTCGAGCAGGACCAGTGTTTACCCTCAGAACTAGACCTGCCGGCTTCCGATCAGTTCGGATGAGGCCGTTGCTCCGACAATATCTGAGCCATGATTTCATCCAAGACTCGAAGATTCTGATTCATCGGCATCGGTGCTATTTTTTGTCCCAGCGAAAAGATGTAGTCTGAGCCGGGGTCAAACGCAGGCCATTCCGCAAGCCCTTGGGAATTGGGATTACCTGACTTGGCAAAATTTGACCAGTATGCTCGTAGGATCTCCCCAAAAGCCTTGTCGCCGTCGCTCGAACCCCAATTGCTCGGATACGCATCGTCGAGGAACGGAAGCTCCTCACCGTGGTGCGCGCCCAGGCTTGCGTGTTTCCCTGATTGAATCCAAGTGAGGAGATACAGGTAGGCTGGTTGTTGCGCGCGCGTCATGGCGCGGGCTATCGACCAGGCCCCATAGGCAAAGCTCATGTTTTGGAGTTTCAGGTATTGACCCGGTACCTCGGCGTCTGAGGATGCCGGCCACGCTTGGAACTCCTGGTCGGCGTAGACGCCAGTGTCTGCCTGAAGGAATTTTCGATACTCTGAGAGGTTCGCTGGACCGGGGGCAAACACCGTGGCCTCGTCGGCGTTGCTGCCAACCAGAACCGGTATATGTGCCTGCCTTCCTTCAGCAAATATCTTTGCAGGCTGTTCCGGAACGACCCAGCCATCGACAATCGCATCGAATTGAATCGTCGACTCACCCGTGGGACAGTCCTGTTCCTGGTCGCTTGGGCAGGTAGGTAGATGATCGCGGTCGCTGGTCATCGCTTTTAGAATAGCGTCCACGGGAACACTGCGGAGCCTCTTCAGGATGTCTGGACCGTTCTTAATTCCCAGATCGGCAGCCAGGCGCTCACCGGCCTCTTCTCCCGTGCCTGAGATTCCGTTCACAGAGATGGGTGTGCGAATGTCCTTATTGAGCGTGCTTTGGCAATCTCCACTCTCAAGAATCGCTTGCTGAAACAATCCGCGAGCAAGCGGAGACGTCATCAGGAGACATATATCGACCGCTCCTGCAGACTGCCCCATGACGGTAATGCGCCCGGGATCGCCGCCGAAGCGAGCTATGTTCTCGCGCACCCATTTGAGAGCCTGTATCTGATCGAGAAGACCATAGTTCCCGGAAGAGGTATGCGGGGATTCAGCGGTGAGAGCCGGGTGAGCGAGAAACCCGAGCGGCCCAAGACGGTAGTTGGCGCTCACCACCACCAGGCCGGCACGCGAAAGGGACGGTCCTAGCTCGTCGCGCTGGCTGTAACCGGCACGATTAGAACCGCCATGAATGAAGACGATGACGGGCTGCTTGTCCCGGGCCGACATTTGCCTTGTCCAGACATTCAGGAAGAGGCAGTCTTCGCTCCAATGAGGATAGGTCAACCAGGGCTCAGGAAGCTGCGGGCACGCCGCACCATACTGCGTGGCGTCGCGTATGCCTGCCCATCGGGCGACAGGCTCTGTCGGCTTCCAGCGCAGCTCGCCCGTTGGCGGCGCCGCATAAGGCACGCCGAGGAATGCGGCTCCCTGTTGCCCGTCGCCGAATCGCATTCCTTTGAGCGCACCCGACTCGAGCTTCACTGTCGGGGCCGTGGCATCATGAGCGTCTTGCGCGTGGCTGACGACGACCAGAACAAGAGCCATGGCCCACGCGGCGTACCATCTGTGTTGTCCAGTCATCTCTCTCACCATTTCTCACGAACTCTCACGATTTCTTTCGCAGGTATTCTCCGCGGAACGCCTCTACCCAGGTAGCACCGTTATCCGTGGACTTCTCCCATATCTGCGCGACTTTGTCGGAATTCACGCGAACAATCCGGACTCTATTGAGAATTGTCTCGCCATTGCTCCCGTGGCTGGGCCCTGAAAATTCAGCTGAGCCGGGCTCTACCTTTCCGTCGACAAAAATGTGCACGCGGCCCATATTGTCAGCGAACATCCCGTGCCAGCTCTTGTCATCCGCGCTATAGCCAAACCAGTTTTCTCCAATGTGGCCGCGTCCTCCATCCCAGTTCTCGACAATAATGCATTTGTCGAGGGTGGCTGTGACGGAACTCTTTGCTGTCGGCGCTGATCCGGGACCAGAGATGCTCCAATCTCCGAGCCAGAAATCGAGCGCACGGTTGTCCGCGTTTGTGGAACAGGGCCCTTCCTGCGAAGCGCCGTACGCCCGGGGCGTCATATTGAGGCAGGCAGCGGCGGCCACAACGAGAATCAGGCTCATTGACCACTTGGTTCGAATTGTCAGGTTCTGCTTCATTTGGTATTACCTCCTGGGGTGTGTGTCCTTTGGTTGTTTGGGACGATCTGTCGCGGACGATGCTGAGTCCGTTCAGGTACTACGCGACTGGTTTCAATGCATAAAAGCGAAATGCGCCGGGGCCTTTCTCAAGCTCGACGACTTTGAATCCTGCGTTTTCAAGGCGCGCGCCAAAGGTGTCCGGAGGGATGGGCACATACGTGTCCCGCAGATGAAGCAATCGCATGGATACACTTTGCAAACTGTCGCATCCAACAAAGGCGCCTCCCGGTTTTAGAACCCGCCACACTTCACGAAGAAGCTTGTTCTGCAGCGCGGGTGAAGGGACATGATGCAGCATGGTGAATGCCGCACATCCTGAAAATGCCGCATCCGGAAATGGCATGGTGGTGGCATCGCCATGCACTACCTCAACATTGGTGTTGCGCAGCCGGGCGCACAACGATTCGGCAAGCTCATCGTCTGCTTCAATCGCGGTCAGGCGCGGCACTGCGGATCGCAAACAGTCCGTCGTAAGGCCAGGGCCCGGACCTGCCTCGAGGAGGTGCGGCCCAAGCTCGGCGCCGGAGAGAACCCATGGCACCCGCCACTCAAGCGTCTTTCTCCAACTAGCGGAACGACAGAGCCAGTGATGAAGTTGATTCATATGTTCACCTTTCAAACAATCGGTTGCTACACCCTGAGACTAGCCTTTGATTCCGGTGCGCGCTTTCGATATTATGACAATGAATGTCGATAAAACGACAAGTCGCGATCTTCGACCGATTGGCGGATCAAAACTCGCGCATCGTCACCCATACTCACAACTACTCCGCCGGCCACAAAATCCCATTGCACTTTCACGATCGCGATCAGTTGGTCTACGCGTCTCGTGGTGTGATGACTGTGCACACCAGTGACGGCGCCTGGGTTGTTCCCACGCACCGTGCGGTGTGGATACCCGAAGCGACGCCGCACACGATCTCGATGTCTGGAATAGTTGCCATGCGAACGCTTTACCTGAAAGCGCGCCTGGCACCATCCATGCCGGGAACGTGCTGCGTAGTGAATGTATCTCCCCTGTTGAGCGAATTGATTTTGCATGCCTGTTCATGCGGGTCGCTGAGCGCAAGGGTCGAAGAGCATCGTCATCTGATTGGTGTGATCGTAGCCCAACTCAAGGCGGTTCAGACGGTGCCGTTGCAACTGCCAAATTTGGCTGACCCAAGAGCGCAGCGGCTTGCGGAAATTCTGATCGCTAATCCGGGAAACCGGCAATCGCTCGCTCGGGTCTGCAGATCAGCGGGTGCAAGCGGAAGAACCATGGAGAGGCTTTTTCAGCAAGATACAGGAATGACGCTGGGAAAATGGCGGCAGCAACTCCGCCTGATGCAAGCGATGCGCCTGCTTGGCGAAGGCGCCAACGTCACGCACGTAGCTCTTGAATCCGGCTTTAGTACTCCAAGCGCTTTTATCGCAGCTTTCAAAAAATCGCTCGGGACAACTCCGGCTGCCTACTTCAAGGTTCCCGCAAACGGGAAATGAGGACACCGGCCGTTGCGGTGAACCTACCGAGCCACTAGCGCACATGACTGATGTCGTCGTCCATCGAGAACTGGTCCTTGATTTCGCTCTCGTATGGAAAGACGTGAATCATCCAGGTAAAAACCTCGGGGAGAAAGGTTCCGCTCTCAGCCACGCAGGCCGACCGAGTATGGATGGATCCGAACATGCCGAATTTCGGGTGTGTGCCAAAGTACTCTTTCACTTTGTTTGCCGGGGCGCCGCAGAAGTTTACGTGCTTGTGCCAGCGAGCCACGCTCAGGGGAATGCGCCGGTTCAACTCATCCTCGGAAGCACTTGGACGGGTGGTGAACATGACACCTTCGAGAACGAAGCGCTTCTGCGCCGTGCGGTAATAGAGCAACGAAGTGGGGCGAGTAGGATCGAAGACGGTTTCGGCGTATTGCGCGTTGGCGTTATTGGTGAAATGAAACTGGGGCTGGTCAACGGTTGGATTGGCCTGGATGTAGCCGTCGGCGATGGCTCTCTTGTAGTCCTTGTACTTTTCGATTGCGGCCCGGACCTGGTCGACGACGGCTTTGGCGCTGGCCTTGTCGCCTGGCAATTCAGGACGGGCGGGAGTGATGCACATGTGGTTAGTCATGGCCTCCATGCTCTCGCCCATCACGGTCATGCCTTTCATGGTGCCCATCATGGTATCGCAGGGATTACCGAAGAGGTCAGTGGTGTTGATGGTTTCGACAGCGGCGCTGGATTGTTGCCCGGAGCTCTGGAGCGGGAGTTGCGGCAGTACGCCGAAACATACGCTTCCGGCCAAAACAAAGATCATTAAGTGCGCCCCGTAGATGGGCACACCGATTGGTCGTTTCTTTCGTGTCGAATTCATGCGCACAATAGACATGTTGGTCACCTTCCATAGAGCGGGACTGCGTGGAGGCCGTGAGTATGCACTGCTTTGGCTGACTTTGAGATCAGCCGATGATCAGTTGCTTTCACTGCGGCTGCAACAACACTTCTGAATGAACTGGTTCTCCGCTTCGCACCTCGCACAAGAATTGCCTCGGATGGTTTTGAATTATTCATGCTCGCTTCTCATCAGGGACAAGACGATCGCCGCCCCAACTTCGTGCACTCTCCAAGGCAATCATCAAAAGCACACCTACGCACGGCGCGATGAGCCCATATCTTATTGATCCCCAGTGCGCCGAAAGGAGTCCGGTAAGCCACGGGAAGATTACCGCGCCAATCCCCCCGACCGCGAAGACCCATCCACGCGAATAGCTCTCCAAAATGAAAGAGAGCAATAGCGGATAGATCGGGCCGAGGAACATACCCGACAGCCCTGAGCCGAGATCGATCAAGATTGGACTGTGGGCGGAAATCACTAACACTACGGAAGCACCCGTACCGAACAGCGTCGCATGGAGTACCCGATGTCGGCCAAATAACGCCAGCAACCGGGTCGAGAAGATCAACCGGCTGAGCGTGATTCCAGACCAGAAGAGGGAGGTGGCTAGAGCCGCTGCCCCAATACTCTGAGGATGGGCTCGATGAAAATAAGTTGTCAACCATCCACTCAGTGCGCTTTCTACGCCCACTGCACACATCGCAAGCACTATCAGCGGCAACAACGACTTCCTTCGCGCAGCCTGCTGAGGTTTCCGGTCTTCAACAATGGAAATAGAAGATGCTACCCAGGCTCGCTCTCCGTAAACGACCCAGGCCAGAAGCAGTAGGAACAGTGCGTTGAAAGCCAGGAAGAGGGCGCGAGGGGACGCCATGTGCAAGAACGGCAGAAAAAGCATCGGGGCGGAAGTGGCACCGGCAGACCATGCAAAGTTCAGCCGCTCCAGTCTGGCTGCCCGATCAGCACCATATCGATCGGAAGTAAGCAAACTGGTTGAAGTCATGACCATTCCCAGCCCCAAGCCGAAGAAGAACAGGATTACAAACAACAGATGAAGGTCTGAAATTGCCAGGCAGTATGTACTCACGACCAACAGCGTGTATCCAACAATGAGCGACCGAACGCGATTGGAGCCAGTAAGTATTGCGCCCAGAGAAGAACCCAGGAACTGCAGAGAAAAAAGAAGTCCTGCCTCATCATCATGAAGTGTCGAAATATGCGAGAGAAACGGGAGCAACACTCCCAGCATGACTGTTCCCGCACCGGTTAGCGCCATACCAATAGCGAGAACCAGATCAGACGCAGACCCGGAGCCTGAAGAGCCGTCGACTTCAGAACTTCCATCAAGCTCCACTTATCCCTCGCGACGGCATGTGCTATGGTTTCTGAATCGCATTCACCACCAGCAATTGAGGCGCAGCGCTGCAGAAACGGAAATCGAGATATCTGAAGATCAGCCGCCAGTTCCCTGCTCGATTGGACGTCTTCCCTCCGCAAAGATCACCGCATCGAAGTTGTCTTAAGTCTGTCTGGGCGGAGATCAGACCGTCTTGACGTCGATGAGGAACCTGGGCCGCATTGCGGGAGAGTTGTTGTTTATAACCAAATCGTAGTGGCTATTCTCTTCGCGCAGTAAGTGGCTATTGTATTTGGGCGCTATCTGAAAGAGAGTGGACATGTCATGACTTCTTTTTTGCTAGCGAGCACAAAGGATTGCTTCATTGAGTATCCGTGCGAAGCTCGATAAGCGGCATCCACGAAATGCGAGTAAGCAGCGTATGAGCGGAGCTCGCAGAAGGATCACCCGCATCGAGATTACCCATTGATGGTCAGGAAGAGCTGAGGTAAAAGAATCCATTGATACTGACTCCTATCCGTAAGATGCTGTGGCGAGGATACGTCTCTTTCCTGAAACCATTTGGCATCTTGATCCTGCTCGCATCAGCGGTCAGAGTTCAGCGGGGAAACGCTGCCGAATCGCCAAGCACAACGCCGGCTCCGGTACTCATCGAATTGTTCACATCAGAAGGATGCTCAAGCTGCCCTCCTGTCGATGCGTGGCTGCAGAAACTTGATGCATCGCCGCCCATAGACGGCACGCAGCTTATTGTCCTTAGCGAACACGTGGACTACTGGGATCACGATGGTTGGAAGGACCCTTATTCCTCTCCTTTGCTGACTTCGAGGCAGAGCGCATATGTCAGCGCGCTTGGACTTAGCACCGCATACACACCACAACTCATCCTCGATGGGGCCATCGAGCTACGCACAAGTGAGCCCCAGCAGATCGGTCCGAGCATTCGGAAGGAAGCGCAAACTCCAAAGCTTTCGATCAGGATTGAGTCCACAAGTGTCGAGGCGGGCCAACCCGATACGGTGCAAGGACGCATTGAAGCGAATGGCGAGCTGGGAAAGCGGTCCGGCGATATATTTGTGGCGACCGCGCTGGACCACGTGAGTTCTCAAGTTCTGCACGGGGAAAACGGTGGCCGGCAGCTAAGCCACGTCGCCGTTGTGCAGGACATCACGAAAGTTGGCAAGCTGGAAAAAGGAAAGAGCTTCGACGGGAATTTTCGTGTAAAACTCAAGCCGGGCACCGATCCTGCCAATCTCCGGATAGTGGCCTTCGTGCAAGAGCCAGGCATAGGCAAAATTCTGGGTGTGGCAATGGTGAAAGGCATTCACTGAAAGCCGTCCAACTTGGCGATGTTGCACCGATAGGATGAACCGCAGTCGGAGCAGTCGGCTCATTGCTTGCTTGTCCTCATTTCCTGAGGCGTCTTGACTGACACAATTCCCTTCCCTTCTCGTATCCGGTAAAAGCGGTCCGCATCGAGGTTGTTCACGGTTTGCGTCGTGCCGTCGGGCCAAAGGATATCGGCACGGTCGAGGTGGTCGCGGCTTCCAAGGCCGAAATGGATGCGCAGATCGTTTTGCGACAAATAGCTTCCTCCGCTGAGAACCTCGCCAATTTGCACCAGGTCTCCAGCTGTGGCTTTCACACGCGCATTGAGAGCAAGCCGGTTGCTCGTGACACCTTCCAGTTCGAAGCTGATCCAATGATTAGCGAGGCCGCCCTCCGGCCTGAGAATCATCGGCTCCCCGGTCAGGTTTTCGATCACTAAGTCAATCCTTCCATCATTGAATAGATCGCCGATAGCCAACCCACGGCTCACCTGGGGGACTTGAATATCGGACCCGACAATCTTGCTGACATCTTTGAAGGTTCCATCCCTCTGGTTCAGAAACAACAGCTTCGGTTCGCGATATGTTACTGCGGAGTTGCTGCTATCCACCTGCGGATAAACATGACCATTCACAAGGAAGAGATCGAGCCAGCCGTCATTGTCAAAGTCGAAGAATGCATCACCCCATCCGACATAAGACCGCGTGCTGCGCGCGACGCCGGCGGCATTCGAGACGTCGGTGAAGTTCAGTTTTCCGTCATTTCTAAACAGCGTCGCGTAGTCGTTATCAAAATGCGATATGAAGACGGACATTCGTCCAGTGTGCTCATAGTCGCCGATTGTCACGCCCATGTTGGCCTGCTCAGCACCATCCTCGCTATACGCCACGCCAGCGTCTGAAGCAACATTTGTAAAAGTGCCGTTTCCGTTGTTCCGATAGAGGTAGTTGGGCTGGCTGTCATTGGCGACGAAGAGATCGAGTCGTCCATCGTCATTGAAATCGGACCAAATCGCGGCCAAACCAAAAAAACGCTGCGGATCGTCAACGCCAGCGGCTTTGGAGACATCGGTGAAGGTGCCATGGCGGTTGTTGTGGTAAAGATTATCCGGCGCCCCCTTCAATCCACGCGGACCGCACTGAACGTCTATACCGCGATACTTGCATGTCTTCGCAGACCCAAAAACGGGCAAGTCGTTCAAGTGAAAATCAACGTAATGGGAGACGAACAGGTCCGGCCAGCCATCGCCATCGTAGTCGCCGAATGCCGCACCTGCGGCCCACTGAGAATCACCGCCGAGGCCCGCTTCCTTCGTCACGTCGCTGAAGGTCCCATCGCCATTGTTGCGGTAGAGAACCACGCCACCGAAGCAGGTCACCAGCAGATCGGGACGGCCGTCGTTGTTATAGTCCCCGACCACCGCTCCCATTGCCCAGCACGGATATCCCACGCCTGCTTTGTCAGTGACATCCGTGAACGTGCCGTCGTGGTTATTGTGGTAAAGCGCACTTCGCGCCTTCCTGCCTGCCAGGGCCATTTCCACGCTTTGTGAATTGGTGAAATAGATATCAGGCCAGCCGTCCCCGTCATAGTCGATCAGGGCCACTCCTCCACCCATCGACTCCACAATGTATTTTTGGTCCGGACTCGCTAAATGCTCGAAGTGTATTCCAGTCGATTGGGTAATGTTCACGAGCCTCGGGAGCGGCCCAGTTGCCTTTGCTTCTCCCATCGAAGTCTGTTTTTGTCCGCAGGCCCGCATAGATGGATAGCTGAGTGCGCATATCAGTAACCAAGACAACGCCCAGACCGGAGGCAGGCAGCACACGAGGTTCATCCTATTGAGGGACTCAGCCAACCATCGCGGTCCATGACCCGTCTGAGGGCTCATTATCCTACTGCTTTCCACTTGGCTCATCGGCGTCTGGATGCTCCGTCTGGATCTGCATCTCCTTGTACATGGCACGAAGCTTTTCCTTCAGTTGTTTGTATTTTTGGAATTGCACGAGTTCGCGCTTGGCGTCTTCGCTGCGCCCCGCTTGACGATAAAGGGTACTCAATCGGTAGTGAGCCGTGGCGTCCGTGGGTTCAAGCTGCACTGCATGTTCAAGAATCGGCAATGCCCTGGCATTCTGGTTCATCGTGATAAGTATCTTGGCGAGTCCGAGATTCGCCTCCGCATTGTCGGGCTGTAGTTCAACCGCCTTTGAGAAATATGTATACGCAGTTGAGGAGTCGCCGCGTAAAGCGAATAGGTCCCCCAACCGGCATTGCGTATTCACGTCCAGCGGATTTTGCCTCAACGCCTCCTGATATTCGGGCAGAGCTTCTTGCTTCAGTTTTGCGTCGTCAGCCAGATCAAGTAACTCCGCCAATTCAAAGTGCACCCCGGCGAGACGTGGATTGATGGCGATAGCTTTGCGATATTCGTCGATTGCACTAACCGTATTGCCGCGTCGAGTCTGCTCGTGCGCCGCTATCTGATGCATCTGCGCCGAGTCCGGTGCCGCCAGGGAAAGAGCGAGCATCGACTCACCCGCCAAATCTGAATACGTGCGGTAAGCGGCGTAAAGTATCTCCGGGTTTTCCGGGTCCGAATGTCGAAGTTGCGCGAGCATCGCTGCGCACTTGTCCAGGTCGCCGCTTTCTGTGTAGAGCTCGACCAGTTGCATTCCAACTTGTGTCCGAAGCTTAGAATCCTGAATGAGCGGAAACGCGGCCTCCAGATCCGTGCGTGCTGCAACCAGGTCTCCGGTATCTCTTTCCGCGATCCCCAATAGAGCCTTGATCCTGCTCAGCGTAGGCTGCGCATTCACTGCCGTGCGCAAATGAGGGATGGCCCGCGCATAATCGCCTTTGAAAAAAAGAAGCACGCCGAGGTTGCCGTGCGCCTCAATGTTGTTTGGATCAAGCTGGAGAAGGGATTCAAGCTCAGGTATTGCAAGATCCGGCTTTTTATCCCGGAGAAAACCTTGCGCCCTTTGAGCGTGGTTCGTAATCTGCTGTTGCTGTTCTGATGTCGCTTGGGCGTGTGAAGCAGTGCTCCCCAGGACTAAGGCGATACTCAATATTGCAGTGAGTTTTGCAGCCATGACCCCTAGATCATATACAGCAATTCGTGTTGCGCCACGTCGAAAAAAGAAGAGAGACGGCTATTGAGGCCGTCTCTCCAAGGAAGGCCACATGCATCTGGCCAAAGTTCAGAATGAAATCCGGCCGCTGAGCTGCATCGTACGACCGGGGTCGGAAACAGATCGAATCGTGGAGGTACCGGTTGTGATACTGCCATCCGTTCCAACCGAGAGCGCTGTGGTCGGTTCTCCCAGAGCTGTATGGTTGAATGCGTTATTCGCATCGGCGCGAATTTGCAACTGAACTTTCTCCCAGATCGGGAAGGTCTTGCCAAGCGACAGGTTGACTCGGTCGAACCCAGGTCCAAACACCTGGTTCCGGTGCTCGTTTCCGAACGTTCCAGGAGTCGGAACCGCGAAAGCGGCCTCATTGAACCAATGATTCGGACCATGTCCGCTCAGCTTGGGATTCCCAATTACGTTGGGATACCATGCGAAGTTTCCTCCACCGAGGGAATACGAGCCGGCCCCATTGGCCAACGTCGGCGTGAATGGTTGACCGCTAAGAATCACGATGTCGCTCGAAAGTTGCCATCCTCCCACAACTTCGTCCAGTACACGGTTGCTGTTCAGGAACTGGCGCCCCGTACCAAAAGGTAACTGGTATAGGATATTGCCCTTGAACGCGCTGCGGAGATCGAAGTTCGAATTGCCGTAGTTCGCAGCCGGACTGAAGGAATTTTGGTAGTTCTGGTTGCCTGCATGGCTTCCCCACCCGGACGAGTCCAGGTCGTCAAGGAAGTGAGACCACACATAGTTGAAGTTGAAATCGAGACCATGGCTCATGCGCTTCTGTATCACCAGTTGCAGTGAGTCATAGTTCGAGATCGCGTTCTCGTTGGGCACGGTACCCGACGCCACCAGCGAGCCGAACTGTGGATAGGGCCGCGATCCCTGATCGTTCGCCGACAGCTCACTTTCAGGAACCTGATTGATGTCGACCGGGAAAGGTAGATCGTGACCATGACTGGCAACGTAGGCCGCGGACGCCACGATGCTCGGATTGATCTGGCGCTGCACTTCCACGTTCCACTGATAGGAGCCACCGACTGGTTGATGGTACTGAACGTAGTTCTGCGTCTGGCCGTTGAAGGCAGACGGATCCGTGGGCGACTGAACAAAAGGAAGATTGGAGCCGCTTCCAGAAAGTTGGACCACTGGAGTAATCCCATTGGTCTGATCTTTCACATCGCCGTTGCCGCCGAATGCGCCACCCATTACGCCACCGTTATAGGTGTCGTTGCTCCAGTTGTAAGCGAAAATGCCGAAGCCACCTCGAACCGTCGTGTTGGGATCGAACTGATACGAGAACCCGACGCGAGGAAGGAAGGTGTTGTAAACGGGGGCCTGTACGCTCGTCCGGCCATTCGCATGAGTGGACCCATACCACATCGCACCCAATGTCCCCGTTGCCGGGTTCTGCACGGTGGGGTCGAATGAGGCCTCGTCCCCTTTGACTTCATGCCATCCGGTCTGGATCTGGTAACGAAGACCTAGGTTCAAGGTAAGATTCGGCCGTATCTTGTAGTCATCCTGAACAAACATCTGCGGAAGTTTCATCCTGCCGCCGTACCCCGGGGTCACCTTTGCAGACCATTCTTCAGTTTGGCCAAGCAGGAAATCCGCATAATCGAATCCGGTTCCCGAACTGCCGACATGCTGCGCCGTGTACTCCCCGGTGTAGGTCATTGATCCAGCATTCACATTCCCCCATGCGGTGGAGTTGTTCTGATAAATCAGGAATTCACCGCCGAAGTGTAAAACGTGCTTGCCCACTACGAGGCTGACCACGTCGGAGGGATCGTACGCATGTTCCTTATAGACCGCGTTGATATTGGATGAGACAACCGTGCCGCCATTTGGATTTGCCCCGTTGTCGTAGTTCGTAATGTTGATGCTGGGAAAGTTATCAGCTTCAGCGAACTTCCACCCAAGCTTGACGGGATAACCGCCGCCCAACGTCCCGGGCACGAAGAAGTTGAGTTGGTTGGTATACCCCACTCTCAACTCGTTGGTCATACGGGAGTTAATGGTCCAGACGTCTGTTGCCTGGGCATTATTCCTGCTGACGTCGTTGCTCTGGCAGTCGACGGGGCAGATGCCGGCGCCGAAGCTTTCGCCAGGGTTGTCGCCCTCCGTGTTAGAGATCACGACGTGGTTATTCGGTTTGACATCATAGTCAAGCCGGCCGAAGAATCGGATGAAAGGGTTGGATGAGGGGGATGTGTAGGTGTAGTTGTTGGCCACCAGACCGTTGCTTTGCACGGTGCCCCCCGTGTTGGGAACAGGAAAGTACTTTTGAATCGCCGCCGCTACGGAATCAATCTGTCCGGCAGGAATTTTGTTGCCGTTGTGATATTCATCCGCAAAGGACGTGCGGCTGATGCAGGGGCACGTGGCCGTGGTTCCATCTGGATAGGTGTAGGTTCCCGTCTGCTGAACCACCGTGGTTGTTGCAGGATCGTAAATCGTAGGATAGCCGGTGAAATCACCTGCCATCACAGCTGCCGTAGGCACCGTGAAGAACGTAGGCGCGTTGCCTCCATGCTGGATCACTCGGTCATAATCAAAGTAGAAGAAGAGCTTCCGCGGGATGATCGGACCACCCACCGATCCACCGAAATTGTCATAACGAAGGATCGTCTTCTTGACATTCGTTGCACCGAATGCGTAACTATTCGCGTTCAATGCATCATTCTGAAAATACTCATAAGCCGACCCGTGGAAACGATCGGTCCCACCCTTACTGATTTGATTGAAAAGAATGCCGCCGACACCATATTGCGCCGAGAACGCGGACGTGCTGAACTGAACTTCCTGCACGGTCTCCTGCACGCTGATGTCGGAGTTGGCGCTGGCCGGAAGCGTTGTCTCGGCGCCATCCGCGAGCACCGTGCTGAATGGCAGATTGCCGTTAACGGCCAGCGTGGTGCCGTTGGAAGTACCCGTGCCGACTGCCCCCTGCGCGCCCATTGGAGCCCCTGCGGCTCCTGGCAGCAGGATGGTGAAACTCGACCAGTCTTGCCCAACTTGCGGAAGCTGCGATAGAGCCTCTGCCTCAATAGTGGTCGACTGTTCGCCCGATTCTGTTCTAAGCAGCGGCACATCGGCCGTGACTGTAACGGTATCCGTAGCCGACCCAATTTTCATCTTGGCGTCTACGTTCGTGACCCCCACCTGGAGCGTGAGTGGTCCGCGTACCAAGCTGTCGAAACCCTCATGCGTGAAGGTGAGTTTGTAGTTGCCGGCCACAACAGGGCCCGTGTCATAAAGCCCATCACTGTTGGTCGATATCTGTTTTGACACGCCAGTATCCACGTTCAGCACCGTCACTTTGACCGCGGGAATCAACGCCCCCAATGTATCGGTGACAGAACCACGAATATCGCCCGAGTTCGTGCTTTGAGCGACGCATAACCCGCTCAGGCAAAGCAGCGGGCAGAGCACAATTCGTTGCAGCATTTGTCTCATGTCTGGTCTCCAAAATTCACTACGTCTCAAAACCCTGGGATCTAACTCACCCTTGCCAATCAGAGCGCCATTTCGTGATTAGAATCCGCGCCTGACCTGTGAACGCGCGCAAATTGAGTCATTGCAAGTTTGGCAATCCGCAGCCATCTTGCTTGTCACGTTGTCCATTAAACTATCGATTGTCTTAGTGTATTCACCACGACAATGGCCATTAGACGATTGATACTCTAAAAAAGTCAACACATTTGTCCAAGTATATTTTTAGACAATCGTTTGTTTAGATGGAATTATTTAACATCATAGAATTTACATGTCACGAGATGGATGGCTTGACTGATCGATCCTGGGCGCAACCCGCAGGTAAATCGCCTTAGTACAATCGGCCTGCTTGTATGCGCACCAAGGAGGGCACGCATGTTCTAGTTGAGAGGCCTCAGGGCAGACCCCACCTGTCTCGCGACGAATCGCAAGGTGCTTCGGCACTGTGCAGCAGGGCAGTTTCCCTGTGCTCCAGTTCAACCGCGATACCATCTTCTCGCAACGCAATTCAGGAACCAATAACCAGTGGACTGGTAAACACCATGACCAGCTTTCAGTCCTCCGCCAAAACCAACAAAAGGGCGGCTGCGGGGAGCCCGCAATTTGCCAAATGAAAATGGCAGGGGTGGATTACGTATCGTGCGGCGGTTTGCCGCGGCAAGTTGAATAGGCTTTACAGGCTTCCGGAAGAAATAAGATGATACTTAGGAAGGTCCCAATTGGCACGCTCACGCAACACGCCGCCGACGGCAAGCAAGATTGCTTCGCATCAACCCGCGAAACGGGTCCAGCCAAACGCGCCTGTCCGGCTCAAGGAACTTGCCAATTTTCTGGGACTCGACCCCTCTACGATCTCATACGTCCTGAACGATACTCCTGGTCGGTCGATACCTGAAGAGACGCGAAAGCGCGTCAAGGATGCGGCGAAACAATTCAACTATCAACCAAACCTGGTCGCGCGTTCGTTCCGTAACCGGCGCACCTTAACGCTTGGTGTGCTTGTTCCCGAACTAAGCGACGGATATCACACAGAGGTCCTCACTGGAGTGGGCGATTGTCTGATGGCAGCTGGATACTCCTATTTGACCGCCCATCACCGGCACCGGCCGAACTTGGTGGAGCAATACAGCAAATTGCTGATCGGTCGGGGGGCAGAAGGAATGATTTGTATTGACACGTCTCTGGAATATGCTCTCCCAATTCCGGCGGTCGTCGTTGCCGGGCATCAGCGACTCTCCGGGGTAACCAACGTCGTCCTCAGCCACCAGAAAGCGGCTGAACTCACCTTGACGCATCTTCACGCCCTCGGTCATCGCCATATTGCTTTTATGAAGGGTCAGCCCTTCAGCGGCGATTCTGAGGATCGATGGCAAGCAATTGTTCGCGTTTGCCGCAAGATGGAAATTGAGATTCAACCTCAGCTGACGGTGCAGCTCAAACAAGATATGAGTTCGCCCGAGCTCGGCTCGTCGGAGATCCGAAACCTGTTGGCCACAAAGCAATTCTTTACCGCGCTCGTCTGCTTCAACGATGTCGCGGCCATCGGAGCGATACGGGCCATTCGCGATCAGGGCCTTCGTGTACCTGATGACATCTCGGTAATCGGATTTGACGACATAAAGGCTGCCGCCTATATGAGCCCGGCTTTGACCACGATTAGACAACCCATGGAGGAGATGGGACGAGCGGCTGCGCAATTCATCATCAATCGCCTGAATCGCACCGAGGATTTCCGCGAGTCAATCTTATTCGAGCCTGAACTCGTGATACGTGAATCGACCTCGCAACTCGTGAAGAAGGCCGGGCGTCGTCATTCGAAAGCAGAGTCTGCGGTCCGAGCAAGCAAACGTCGTCCTTCCGGCAAGTAATGGGACGCCTGGATACAAGCACTCCCTTTCAGGGGCACCTTCGGTTCGTTGATTGCTTCCCGTCCACTGGGAACAAATCTGCCAGCTTTGCGGTGGACACTATAGTGTCTATAATTACACTATAGTAGTACGGCAATGGCTGTGCCATCGGCGAATTCGAGCCCTGCAGACATGCGATCACACCGAGAGGAGCTCCCTATGACGGGTTGCAAATTGCGAATCCTTCCCGCGGATCTTGGCGACTCACGAGTCATCATGCTGCTCGCAAGTCATGTTCACGCGGCGCGTGCGCAGACTGCGCCCGGCAGCGCACATGCCCTTGATCTTTCCGGATTAAAGGCGCCGGGCATTTCTGTGTGGGCGGCGTGGCTTGGCAACGACCTTGCTGGTGCCGGCGCGCTGAAGCGACTCTCCCCATTCCTGGGTGAGATCAAGTCTATGTACACCGCTCCATTTGGACGCAGGCAAGGGATTGCACGCGCAATGCTTTCTCACATCGTCGAAACTGCCCGCCGTGAAGGCATCGGCCGTCTGAGTCTGGAAACAGGCTCGTGGCCGTATTTCGATCCGGCGAGAAGGCTGTATTCAGCCTTTGGTTTCTCGGAATGTGGGCCATTCGGTGATTATTGCGAAGATCCTAACCTGCATATCTCACAGGCGGATTGTCGATTTGGTTGAGTCTGGGTAGAGGAAATAAGTGGAAAGGCCGTCTTTTCTGTGTCATAACTACGTTGTCGAAGCGTGG
>Ga0302197_10001750_pt1 | contig 20536 bp, 12 predicted proteins | sample II_Bog_N2_1_FD_193526 | JGI IMG/M metagenome (GOLD analysis project Ga0302197, IMG submission 193526) | Peat permafrost microbial communities from Stordalen Mire near Abisko, Sweden - II_Bog_N2_1 | ecosystem: Environmental > Terrestrial > Soil > Wetlands > Peat | place: Sweden: Abisko...
TATGGTTATATCGAGATGCTTGATCATTTTGTTATTGAGTCATTACGCTTCGCCGTCATTGGGTCATTACGCTTATTGATTTAATCAACGGTCAAAAATAGAAATGTTTTGATCGTAAATCAATTTGATTCTGATACAGCTACAATGATATTACAGAAACGAGACCTTATTTGAGTAAAAACACCTGCGAAGGGAAACTCTTATCATTGTAAACATCTTTTAACCCAATTACTTTATCGGCAGTATCAAACGCCATTATCTGGCGGGTATTACTGTTGTATCCCGGCCATTGTGGCAAGGTGGCGATGTTTGGATTGCCTGTTTTGATGAAGGCTACCCAGGCACCGTGCATATTAATAGTTAATTGCTTTTTGGCGCTGTCGGTTATTAAATTTACGTCGCGGGTATTCCAGATGTATTGAAGTTCCTGACCGTGTTTGGCGCCGAAAGGGTTTCCATCATCATACTTATAACGATACATCCACACCGGGATATTATTTTGCGCCAGTACTTTTGCAAAGCGGTATGAATGCATTTGGTACATGTATTGCGTAAGTACTTTTACCGCGGCAGTATAAGGCGAATCTGTTTTTAGTTGCTGATGGTACCTGGCGTAAACCATCGGGTAGTCATCACCAAATAACGATCTTAAATAAGCAGCGTTGTCTTTATCCAAATCCTCGTTAGGGTAAAAAAATGCTGCCGCTTCATATTCATTAGTGCCGATGAGCGCTTTGATGCGAGGAATACTTGTACTTGCAGCATATTTATAGCCATCCTGTTTAATTACCTCACCATCATAAACCGGCCCGAAGAAGGAATTACCGCCAATGCCTTCGCAAACAATACCCTGTATCTTCATGATAGAATCAGCGGGCAAGGTTAGCAATTTTGAAGCATCATGCGGACCGAGGCCCATCTGGTGTAAAATGCGTAGCCGTTCGTTTTTAGCGGTAATAGTATCGCGGATACATTGAACTGAACCGCTTTCGGCAATGTATTGACTAAACAACCCTTTTGATTGTGGCGATACCAGTACGGCGCTGATGAGTTTCGCACCGGCTGATTCGCCCATAATGGTTACCCGTTGCGGGTCGCCACCGAAGGACGCAATATTTTTGTTGATCCATTTTAAAACCGCGATTACATCCAACACGCCGCAGTTACCTGATTCAGCATAACGTTTATACACATCGCCCAAATACAAAAAACCGAATGCGCCTAAGCGATAATTGATGGTGACAGTAACAATATCATCCCGATCAGCAAAAGCGTGACCGTTCATTCCTTTGCCCGAGCCGCTTGTCATGCTGCCGCCATGTACCCAAACTACTACCGCCCGCTTACGGTTATCGGTTTTTGGGGTATAGATATTTAATGAAAGGCAATCTTCGGAACCAATAATTTTATTGCCTGATGTTTGCGTTGCTACTGAGCCAAATTTGGTGGCGGATAAAGTATCAGCCCAGTATGAATGTTCAATCGGCGGCATAAACCTTAAACTACCAATGGGCGGCGCGGCGTAAGGTATGCCTTTAAAAACCAGTATTTGATTTTCAATAACACCTCGAATATAACCTTTATCAGTTTTAACTACAGGATTGTTTTGGGCCGATACTTTACAGGCGGTGCAAGTTATCAGCAATAAAACAACAAACCTGATTTTTAAAAGCATGGGGTTAAATTAAGCGTTTAACTTTTGATTCAGGTGTTAAATTTAGCCCATCAACACCGGTTATTAAATTAAGGCCGGGAGTTTTACCTGCTTCTAATGTACCCTTTTGGTTATCGATACCTAAAAATTTGGCACCGTTTATTGTGGCCCATTCCATTAATTTAGCAGTGCTGATAGCCGGAAATTTATGCTGTATGGTTTGCATTTCGCTTAAAATACTTAAACCATGGTTTGAGGCAAGGCTATCGGTACCCAGGGTAATATTAAAACCCTGATCAACAAAAAGATTGATCTTAGGTAATTTATGCTCGATATACAGATTGGCATTGGGGCAAAAGCACCAGTTTATTTTACGGTCGAACCGTTTAAGGAAATAAATGTCTTTTAGATTAGTGCAGGTATTGTGCACCATTAATATTTCCTGCTTATCGGTTAAAAGCGGAACGATAGACTGTATAGAGTTACGAGCCTGTGGCTTAAAATAGCTTATATCCATGCCGAAGTATTCATACAACTCCGTAAACTTGCCCATCTTATACCTAAAAAACTTATTTTCGTCATCACACTCCTGGTTATGGATGCTCAACAGATTTTTATGCGTTTCGCAATATTTTTTAACTAACCTGAATAACTCCTTTGATACAGAATACGGCGCATGTGGGGTTATAGAAACTGATTGTTTCTTAAACTCGGCCATAAGTGCTAATGCTTTTTCAAAAAGCTCTTCGGCCCTGTCGGGTAAAAAGCCAAAAATTTCAATAAAGGTATGATAGTGTAATTTACTTTTAGCTTTAATGGCTATGGTACTGTTATTGTTTGATATATCGCCAACGGCTACAATACCATTTTCAAACATATCGTTATCGGCCTGCTCAGCGGCGGCAGTTATCAGGCCATTGTCGGTAGTACCGCGTTGTTTGGTTATTTCTTTGATAAATTCAACCAAGCCTGTTTTGGTTGGTACTTTCCCCAACATGTGCGAAAGCTCCAGATGGCAATGGGTATTAACAAAGCCGGGACAAATAATACCGCTCACTCTTTCTGGAGGGGGGCCGGTACTTGACGTTGAATCTGAAACGGAAAGGATTTTTCCGCCCTCATCAACAGTAACAATTCCATTCTTGACCGGATCGGCATAAACAGGGAAAACATAATCGGCAATAAAACTTTTCATCAAATAAAACTTAGCATCTTCATATATATCTTTTTTTAAAACCCGTTCCGAATATTCAATGAATACAATTAGCCTTAAGTTATTGTTTATTAATTAAATAAAAAAGATGACTTTAAAAAAAGCAACATTTTTTTAAATTGAGTACCTTTGCAAAAGTGAACATCATAAAAGAAAAAATAGACATCCGTAATATAAGCCTGCAAACCTTGCAAGGGCACTTTACCCGAATGGGTGAAAAGAGCTTTAGAGCGAAACAAGTTTACGAATGGCTTTGGAAAAAGTCATGTTTTTCTTTTGACGATATGAGCAATATTTCAAAGGAACTGCGCACTAAGCTGGATGATAATTTTGTAATAAATAATGTCAAAATCAACAACTCACAGTTTAGTGCTGATAAAACTATAAAAAATTCTTTTATTTTGCACGATGCACACCTGATTGAGGGTGTTTTAATTCCAACTCCGGGCCGAATGACTGCCTGTGTGTCCTCTCAGGTGGGTTGCAGCCTTACATGTAAATTTTGTGCTACAGGATATATGGAGCGTAAACGCAACCTTAATCCCGACGAAATTTATGACCAGGTAGTGCTCATCAGCAAACAAGCTCAGGAAAATTACGGCATCCCGCTAAGCAATATTGTTTACATGGGTATGGGCGAACCATTACTGAATTACAAAAATGTGATGGACTCGATTGAGAAGATCACCAGCGAGGATGGCCTGAACATGGCGGCAAAAAGGATCACGGTATCAACCGCGGGTATTGCCAAAATGATAAAAAAACTAGGCGATGACGAGGTGAAATTTAACCTTGCACTCAGCTTACATGCTGCCAACGACGAAAAGCGCAACACCATAATGCCGATAAATGAGCAAAACTCATTACAAGCATTAGCCGAAGCGCTTAAATACTACTACGCCAAAACCAAAAACCCGGTTACTTACGAGTACATTGTTTTTGATGGTTTTAACGATACCATACAGGATGCTATTGAACTGGCTAAGTTTTGTAAGCACCTGCCCTGCAAAGTGAACATCATTGAATATAACCCCATTGCCTTCGCCAATTTTATAAACGCGGGTGAGGATAAGATTGAGAAGTTTGCCGATTATTTGAAGAGCCAGGGTGTTAATACCCATCTGCGCCGCAGCCGTGGTAAGGATATTGATGCTGCTTGTGGGCAATTGGCTATTAATGATAAAGCGGCGGCGGTATCGGAATAACTTTTCTCTTTTTTCATCTCCTTATTGGTCATTCTCCTATTTGTCATTCTGAGGCACGAAGAATCTTCTTCGCCCTGTATTGTTCGCCATGCTTTTTGTAGAAGATTCTTCGCTCCTTTAGAATGACAAAAAACTTAAAGATTCTTCAATTTTCTTATTAAATTCATTGCGTGAAACTATCCCGAACCTATCTTGCTGATTTTGTTGGTTTGCTTTTCCCGCAGCTTTGCCCCGCTTGCGGCGAGAGTTTGATGGCTAATGAGCGGGTTATTTGTACCGGTTGCCAATATGGTTTGCCGCTTACTAATTTCCACTTACAGCCTGATAATATTGTTGCCCGGCAATTTTGGGGTAAGGTTAATTTGCAGGCGGTTTATGCTTTATACTACTTTACCAAAGGTGGTAAGGTGCAAAATTTGGTACATCATCTTAAGTACAAAGGGATGCAGCAAATAGGCCACGCGGTGGGTAATATAGCGGGTGGGCAGTTGATCAAGAATGAGATTTTTTATTCGGCTGATGTGATTATACCTGTGCCACTACACAAAAAACGGTTGAAACAGCGTGGTTATAACCAAAGTACCTGCTTTGCTGAGGGATTGGCGCAGAAACTAAATGCAGTGCTTGACGACACCAGCTTTGTACGTACCCATGCTACGGAAACCCAAACAAAAAAGGGACGCTTTACCCGGTTTGAGAATATGCAGGAGGTTTTCACCGTAGCCAACCCTGAAAAGTTAAAAAACAAGCACATTTTATTGGTGGATGATATTGTCACCACTGGTTCAACATTGGAAGCATGTGCTGTTGAACTACTAAAGATAGAGGGGGTTAAGCTGAGTATCGCTACCATTGCTTACGCAGAATAATTTAATTAAGACTGATACTTAAATATCAATTAATTATACTTTCTGGAATTTGCTTAGCTTCTCGAACAACGTTTTAGGGTCAAATGGTTTCAATATAAAATCATTCATGCCCGCGCCGCTCATCTGGTTAATTTCACTGCTAAGCATTGATGCTGTTAACGCTATAATAGGTAATTGCTGAAAATAAGCGTCAGTTTTAGCACGAATAATCTGGGTGGCTTCAAGCCCCCCCATAACAGGCATGTGTATGTCCATTAAAACAACATCATAATTCATGTTGTTTACTATTTTATCAACGGCTTCCTGCCCGTTTTCGGCAAAATCAGCCTGTGTACCCCATTTTTGCAATACTTTATTAACTAGTATCCGGTTAATTTGGTTATCGTCAACTACAAGTACATTTAAGCGCAGTCCTATTTCCATTTTGTCGTTAGTGATATTGGTATGGTGTTTAGCTTTATTAAACGTAATAATAAACCAAAAAGTTGATCCCTGCCCTAAAACACTTTCAACATTTATTCTTGAATCATACAACTCAACCAAACGCTTACTAATAGCGAGGCCTAAACCTGTACCGCCATATTTTCTGGTTGTATCTGCTTCAGCTTGCTTGAAAGACTCAAATATAGTGCCTAGTTTATCATTTGCTATTCCAATACCGGTATCGGTAACGGCAAACCGTATGCGTACATTGCTGTTTGTTTCTTCTAAAACCTTTAAATCTATGGTTACACCGCCTTTGTTTGTAAATTTAATAGCGTTATTTACCAGGTTTAAAAGCACTTGCACCAATCTTGCACTATCCGCTATAATAAATTCCGGTATTGCCTCATCAATTGTTTCATTTAGGTAGATATTGTTTTCATTTACTTTATATTGCATAGAATTCACCACACGATGAACCATTTCGCGAAGATTTACATCTGCTTTCTCTAACTCAATATTGCCTGTTTCTATTTTAGTAAAATCAAGCACATCATTTATTAGGGTCATTAAATTTTCTGCTGAAAATTGAAGAATATCCAGGTTTTCCTTTTGTGATTCTAAGGGGTTATTATCAATCAATAAACGCGACATACCGATAACCGCGTTTAAAGGTGTACGTATCTCGTGGGTCATCACAGATATAAACATATCCTTGGCCCTGCTTAACTGCAAAGCCTGTTCTTTGGCCGAGATCAATTCCAGTTCAACTTTCTTCTTCGAGGTGATATCGATAATAACCTCAATATACTTATCAACTTCGCCTTCCGGGGTTAAAATAACCGAGTTTATTATGGATATCCATAACGGCTGCCCATCTTTTCTGTAAGCAAGCAAATCAACCTCGAAGGATTGTTTATTTTGCGATAACCGCCGGGCCCGCTCAATAATTGACACATCGGTAAGCTCTCCTTTTAAGGCATCACCCAAATGCTTGTCCTTAACATCATTTATATTATAACCGGTAATTTTCTCAAAGGCAGTATTTATCCACTCAACCTTGCCGTTGCGGTTATTTATAACCACCCCACTGGTGGTGCTGCTGGCTACTAAAGAGAGTAATTTTAATTGTTCCTCGGCTACTTTACGTTCGGTAATGTCAACAGCTACTGTTATTTGGCGCTCAACCTCACCCATTTCATTCAGTAGCGGGCTGTTTGATAAATATGCCCAAATTGAAGTACCATCCTTGCGATATATCTTCAGCTCAAGGTCATAAGCCTTGTTTTGCTTAACTGCCTTTACTGCTTTGTTAAAACCCTCAACATTGCTTTCTTCACCCATCATCTTTTTGCCAAGGGTTTTTCCCCGCACTTCATCTAGTGTGTAACCAAGTATACGTTCCAGTGCTTCATTCATCCATATCACTTTGCCATATTTATCACGTATCAACGTACCACTTGGCGATTTTCGGGCCGCGAATGACAATATGTCAAGGTCTTTTTCCGCATTCTTACGCAAAGTAATATCCATTACTATACGTATAAACTTATCTATTTTGCCTTCGGCATTGTGTACAACTGAATTAACAACAGATATCCAGATCGGCTTACCATCTTTACGGTGTATCAATAAATCAGCCTGGTACGATTCTTTTTTGCCGATCGATAGATCTAATTTTTGTTTTTGCTCAGGAGTGGGTGTTCCTTTTAGCACCTCGAGTAAACGCTTATCTTTTAAATCGCTTAAGGAATATCCTGTTATTTTCTCAAAAGCTTCATTAGTCCAGATTACCTCATCATCCGCATTACTTATAACTACCCCATTGTAAACTTTACTTGCCACAAGCGATAATTGTTCAAGCTCAGCCAATAACTTTTTTTGATAAGTTATATCGCGGCCGCTGGCATACCATTTGCCTTCTTTTATAATTGCACACCAACCTATCCACCTTACTTCTTTAGTGGCTGTAACCGTCTCGGTTTCAATATCAAATGCTTGCTTAGATGCTATCGCCTTTTCAATAATGGGTACAAATTGCTCACGATTTTGGCCTACAACAAACTTCCATATCGATTGGCCAATGGCCTGTTGTGGTGTGTAACCTAATACATTTTCTATCGCATCGTTTATCAATTCAATATTGGAGTCTTTGTCGGCAATTAAATGAATTTCGGGCGAACTGTTAAATAAGCGGTAAAAATCTTGGTGAACAGCTAAAGATTCTTCAAGTTCCTGTTTTTGCTTTTTTAATAACAGGTGCGACATGACTTCATCAGCAAGTGTGCGCAAGGCATCTTTTTGTTCGTCGGTAAGCTTCCTGGGTACATGGTCGATAACGCAAAGAGAGCCTAAGCGATGCCCGTCAGGGTCAATAAGCGGTGCCCCTGCATAAAATCTTACGTCAGGGGCACCGGTTACAAATGGATTATCTTTAAATATATCGCTCTCAAGCGTATTGTTGATCTCGAGTATCTTATCATCGAGAATGGTATAGTTACAGAAAGCATCACCTCGTGGAGTTTCTCCCACATCTATTCCAACCTTTGACTTGAACCATTGCCTGTCTTCATCAATTAATGTAATTAAGGCAATAGGAGCCTGGCATATATAGGATGCCAGGCGAGTAATGGCATCATACTCCTTCTCTGGCAATGTATCAAGTACGTTGTAGGAATTTAGTGCCGTTAGGCGTTCATTCTCATTTTCCGGAGAGTTTTCTATTTTGGCCACTTTTATTTTTAATCCAACGCTTTGTTATGCTTATATAATGGAAAATCTTCCATCAATTTATGTACCCTTTTGCGAATTTTCTTGATTGAGTGTTCATTTTCCGGATCCGCGATCACCGCGTCTATCAGCTCCACAATATGATCCATTTGCTTTTCTTTCATACCACGGGTGGTGATAGCTGCTGTACCTACACGTATTCCAGAGGTAACAAATGGTGATTTATCATCATAGGGCACCATATTTTTATTAATGGTGATGTCTGCAGTAACCAATGCGTTCTCGGCTGCTTTACCAGTAACATTTTTATTACGCAGGTCGATAAGGATCAAATGATTGTCGGTTCCACCAGACACTATTTCGTAACCACGGTTAATAAATGCTTTAGCCATAGCTGCCGCATTCTTTTTAACCTGTAAAATGTACTTCATATAATCCTCGCTCAAAGCTTCGCCGAAGGCAATAGCTTTTGCCGCGATAATATGCTCAAGCGGGCCACCTTGTATGCCCGGAAAAACCGCCATATCTAATAAATTAGACATCATCCGGATCTCGCCTTTTGGTGTTTTGATGCCCCATGGATTTTCAAAATCCTTGCCTAATAATATCAGGCCACCACGCGGGCCGCGCAGGGTTTTGTGGGTGGTTGTAGTAACAATATGGCAATGCGGCAGCGGATCGGTTAATAAACCACGTGCTATTAAACCGGCAGGGTGCGAAATATCAGCCAAAACAAGTGCGCCAATTTCGTCGGCTACTTTGCGTATAAATTCGTAATCCCAATCACGCGAATATGCCGAAGCACCACAAATGATCATCTTTGGTTTTTCTTTTAAAGCAACCGCTTTAAGCTGATCATAGTCGACATAACCGGTATCTTTACGAACACCATAAAAATGCGGATCATATAATTTACCGGAGTAATTTACTGCTGAACCATGTGTTAAGTGGCCACCATGTGAAAGGTCGAAACCTAATATTTTATCTCCCGGCTGCAAGCATGCCAACATTACTGCCGAATTAGCTTGTGCACCTGAATGCGGCTGAACGTTTGCCCACTCGGCGTTGAATAATTGTTTAGCACGCTCAATAGCAATAGTTTCAATTTCATCAACCACCTGGCAACCACCGTAATAGCGTTTACCCGGTAAGCCTTCGGCATATTTATTGGTTGCTACTGAACCTGCAGCTTCCATAACCTGCCGGCTTACAAAGTTTTCAGATGCGATAAGTTCAATACCTTCTTCCTGGCGTTGTTGCTCTTCGTCTAATAGCTTAAATATTAGTTTGTCTCTTTTCATGCGATGGGTTAAAAACGCCGCTAAGTTAGCAAAAAATCCCTTTTTTGATAGTTAAGTAATTAGAAGTTAGCTATTATTAGACAAAAAAAGCAGGAATTTGTGTTCCTGCCTTTCATCTATTTTTTGCTTTGTATCGCTATTCGCTTCTTAAACTCTTTACCGGGTTGGCAAAAGCCGCCTTTATGGTTTGCAGCATAATGAGTAACGCGGTTATTCCCGTTAATAAAGCGATCGAAAAAATAAAAGGCGAAAGCGATATATTGATCTTATACGCATAATCATCCAACCATTTTTGCATCATAAAATACGCCAGCGGACAGGCAATTAAACCCGCAATTAAAACCACGCCCATAAAGTCCTTCATAAATAGAGAAATGATACCCGGCACTGATGAACCCAGTACTTTGCGGATCCCGATTTCCTTAGTGCGTTTTTGGATACTGAGTGATATTAAACCCAATACGCCAAGCAATACAATGATTACAGCTAGAAAAGTGGCGATGTAGGCAGCTTTTTTTAATTGCAGCTCTGTAGCGTAAACACTTTTTAGCGCATCATCCATAAATTTATATTCAAAAGGCGCGCCCGGCATTAGCTCGGCCCACTTTTTTTGTAAAACTGACAAGCTTTGCTGTATGTCGCCCGGTTTCAGCTTAATGGAGAAGTAACGGTAATAAGCATTGTAATTAACATTACTAAACGTAATCGGCAATATTTTGGCCTGCATAGAGCCAAAGTGAAAATCAGCGGTAACACCGCAAATAGTAGACGCGACAGGGTTACCCGGTGACATTATTTTTTGACCGATGGCTTCATCTGCACTTTTAAAGCCCAGGGCTTTTGCTTGTGTTTCATTAATTACCACATCGGTACTGTCTGCCGCGTTAAAAACAGGTTTAAAAAACCGCCCGGCTTTTAATGGGATATTATAAGTTGAAGCGTATTGATTATCTACATTTAACCCTTGTGTTACTATGGGTTGCGATGGGTTTGCTCCCCGACGATAAACCGGGTAATTACCAGCGTTTGCGCCATCGGGTATTTCGTAAGATAAGGTAACGTTGCTTACCTGGGGAATTTGCCCAAGTTGGTATCGAATCGCTTCCATTCTTTGGACACCTTTTGGCGACCAATCCCTCGGCAATTGCGAGTAAATCACATAATCTTTATTATAACCTAAATTATTGCTAAAAAACAGATTTACCTGCTGCGATACTATTACCGCGCCAATTAAAACAATAGATGCTGTCACGAACTGAAAAACAACCAGTGATTTACGGAAAAACACACTTTCTTTTACCGAAGCCAATTTCCCTTTTAGCGAGTCGACTGATTTTAATGACGATAAAACTAATGCAGGATAAATGCCTGCCAACATACCAACAATTAAAGCGAACACAAAAGGAACGGGTATAAAATAAACAGGAAAAGAAAATAAACCCATAATATCTTTACCAAGTACATCACTAAGATATGGCCTTGCTATTGAGTAAACAACCAGTGCAACTATCATCGCCATCATTACTATTAAAGTCGATTCGGCTAAAAACTGCCATATCAACTGTTTGCGCAAGCCACCCATTACTTTACGTATACCCATTTCCCTCATTCTTCCCGAAGCCCTGCCAATACAAATATTTACAAAGTTGATGATCGCCATAAGTAAAATAAACAAAGCAATGCAGGACAATGTATAAGTCATTTTTTTAACTATACCACCTTCAGCAATCATATTATAATCCTTTAAAGCAACCAGGTAGGGCGTTAAATTTTTGCTGATCTGTTCCGGAGCGTTTTTGTGAAGCAAGACAATCATAGCATTTTCAACCGCCTTGGGATTGGCTCCTTTTTTCAATTCAACATAATCTATAACATCAGTGTTGGCCCAACCTGTTAAGTTTCGTTTAAAGTATTTGGCAGCATCTGCATTAAAAAAGAAGTCGGAAATATTATGGACATTTAGGGTAGTGACAGAATTTTTTGGGATAGCACCCAAAACCCCAGAAACTGTAAAATCGTGCTTATCGCCTGAAAAGTTTTCAAAACTCAGCAATTGCCCAACCACATCTGTACGCCCAAAATATTTCATCGCCATTCTCGAAGTAATCACTACCGAAAAAGGATCATTTAGCGCGGTATTCGTATTGCCTTGCAGCAATTTAAAACTATACATATTGAGCAAAGTACTATCACCTACCTGTATACTTTCACGAAAATGCTTATCCCCTTTTGATACATTGGTGGTCATCCCATCAAATCGATAATAATTAGTAACTAAACCGGGATAGTTTTCTTTCAGCGCTTTGGGTAATTCCGCGGCGCAGGCAAACTCAAAACCCATGTTTGGGTTTTTCCATTTACTTTGAATAATATATTGATTATCAGAATCTTTTAAATGGCGATTCACCTGCAGCTCGCCCCAAACATAGGCGCCTATCAGCAGGCTAAAAGCAATGCCTATTGAAAGGCCGAATATATTGATGATGGAAAAGGCTTTATTTTTCCAAAGGTTTCGCCAGGCAATTTTTAAGTAGCTTTTTAGCATAATGATAATATTTCGGTTGTTGCAAATGTGCAACACAATCCATTAATTATCTTTATGTCAATATGTTAAATAATGTTATTTATTGCGATGACGGACCGTATAAGTCAAAGAAGATTCTTCGCTCTGAATGACAAGGGAGGCAATAAATAAAATTGCGAGGAACGAAGCAATCGCACATAGAAAACCCTCCTTGCAAAGTTCGCGATTGCTTCGTTCCTCGCAAGGACAATAGTGCGAATGACAAGGGAGACCGCAACTATTCAATTTCCTTCGTCGCTATCCAAAAGTTATTATATCCCAGCCCTACCTCTATCTTAATTAATTCCTGCTGCAACATCTCCAGCATGGCTAAAAAGTTATAGACAAAGTGCACTTTGTTATCGGAATTACCGGCGAGGGATTTAAAATCGAGCATTTTGTTGATGTTCAATAATTGCTTAATGGCTTCCTTTTGCTTTTCAATGGTGTAAGGGTATTGTTCAATGGTATGGGTAACCTGCTTCTCGCGGCTCTCGTAGCTTTTGTTTAGCCGGTCATAAACCATCATTAGCTTATACAAAGTTACCTCCTGTAACTCATCGCCGGGCAATGGTACCTTCTCTACCTGTTCCAGGTCGTATGCTATGTTGCCACGCTTTTCTTGTTTAAAACGTTCATCCTCGTAGGGCCTAAGTTCTTCGCAAACCTGTTTTATTTTTTTGTATTCAATCAGTTTGCGAATCAGGTCTTCTTTATGGTCAATTTCGTTGCCGGCTTCATCTACCTCAAATCGCGGCAGCAACATTTTAGCCTTAATGCGCATCAGCGTAGCGGCCACAAAAATAAATTCGCTGGCAACCTCCATGTTCAGGGTAGCCATGTGGTGCAGGTAGTTCAGGAAATCATCGGTAATTTTGGCAATGGGAATATCCTGAATATTAAGCTCATCACGTTCAATAAAAAAAAGCAGCAGATCAAACGGCCCTTCAAACTGGGTTAACTTAATTTCAAAGCCTTCTTCTACCATTGTCATCAACCAAAAATAAGTTAATTGGAGAGAAAAGGAAATGTTTATTACAGAAACTTACCCGGTCTTGCTTCGCTTTACCCCCCCCTCTTCCGCCACGGCAGCAAAGAGGGAATTTAGACCTGCTTTTTTCACCTCTTTGTCGCGTAGCGACAGAGGGGACGGCCAGCGTAGCGTAGCCGGGTGAGTATATTTTATTATTGCAGTAAGTATATATTTTTTTCGAATTAAATAACTTACTTTGTAAGTTATAAATTCTGTTAAGAATGACAATGCAGGTACCGGCCGGAAATTTACTTCAAAACATACAATACCCCTCTGATTTAAAGCAACTTACAGAGGATCAACTTGAACAGGTTTGTCAGGAATTGCGCCAATATATTATTGACGTAGTATCGGTAAATGGCGGCCATTTTGCCGCGAGTTTAGGCGTGGTTGAATTAACCGTGGCCCTGCAATATGTACTTAATACCCCTTATGACCAGTTAGTTTGGGATGTTGGGCACCAGGCTTACGGCCATAAAATACTAACCGGCCGCCGCGATCAGTTCCATACCAATCGTGTTTATAAAGGCATAAGCGGTTTCCCAAAACGTGCTGAAAGTATTTATGACGCATTTGGCGTTGGGCACTCCTCTACCTCTATTTCGGTAGCATTAGGCATGGCTGTTGCCTCGCAATACAAAGGCGAAACCGACCGGCAGCACGTAGCCGTAATTGGCGATGGTGCCATGACCGCGGGTATAGCTTTTGAAGCTTTAAACCATGCCGGCATTGAAAACTCAAATTTGTTGGTTATCCTGAATGATAACAACATGTCGATTGACCCTAATGTGGGTGCGTTGAAGGAATATTTAACAGATATTACCACCTCAAAGCCTTATAACCGCTTTAGGGATGACATTGCTACTGTGCTTACCAAAATATCGGCAATGGGGCCGGATGCTTTTAAATTCGCTAAGAAGATTGAGAAAAGTATTAAAGGCACTTTGCTTAAACGCAGTAACTTTTTCGAGGCACTGCAATTCCGCTATTTTGGGCCAATAGACGGGCACGATGTGGAACATTTGGTTAAAGTGCTGAAAGATCTGCGCGATATACCCGGGCCAAAACTATTGCATTGTGTTACCACCAAGGGTAAAGGCTATGCTTTGGCCGAGAAAGACCAAACCAAATGGCATGCACCAGGCTTATTTGATAAAATAACCGGTGAAATTAAAAAGACAAAACACGATAAACCTCAACCTCCAAAATATCAGGATGTATTTGGCCATACCATAATTGAACTTGCCGAGCAAAACCCTAAAATAATGGGTATTACTCCGGCAATGCCATCAGGATGTTCATTAAACTTAATGATGAAGGCCATGCCTAACCGTGCATTTGATGTAGGTATTGCAGAGCAGCACGCGGTAACTTTTTCTGCCGGATTAGCGTCGCAGGGACTGATTCCATTTTGCAACATATACTCCAGCTTTATGCAAAGGGCTTATGACCAGGTTATACATGATGTAGCGATACAAAAGTTGAATGTTGTTTTTTGCCTTGATCGTGCAGGATTAGTGGGAGCCGATGGGCCAACACACCATGGCGCTTATGATTTGGCTTATATGCGTTGTATCCCCAATATGACGGTATCCGCGCCAATGAATGAGGAAGAACTACGTAACCTGATGTTTACCGCGCAGCAGGACGATATGGGCCCGTTTGTAATACGCTATCCGCGTGGCAGTGGTGTTATGGTTGATTGGCAGCGCCCAATGAAAGCTATACCTGTTGGTAAAGGCCGTAAAGTATGCGATGGCGAAGAAGTTGCCATACTAACCATAGGAGCCATTGGCAATGAAGTGGTAAAAGCTACTACCGATTTAAACGCTGAGGGTTATTATCCAGCACATTACGACCTGCGTTTTGTGAAACCTTTGGATGAGGCTTTACTGCATGATGTTTTCAAGAAATTTAGCAAAGTAATTACTGTTGAAGATGGTTGCCTGGAAGGTGGTATGGGCAGCGCTGTACTTGAATTTATGGCTGACAACAGATACAAAGCTGATGTAATCCGCCTTGGTATTCCTGACCATATTATTGAGCATGGCGAGCAGCCTGAACTATGGGCCGAATGTGGTTACGATGCCCCATCAATTGTCGCACAGGTTAAAAACATGGCGGGTACACGTAAAGCACATACTATTGCCTCTTAAATAGCTGTACGGATACTATTCTTTTAATATGGCCGGGGCTCGATGGTACCGGATATAATTTCACACCCTTTATTTTGTTTTTTTGAAGCAATTAAATGCGGATTTTCCGTTAACAATTTAGTGTGCCTTTCTTAATTGGCAGGTTTCTATGGTAAAGCTTCATTATAGCCCTATGGCGAATTACATTATATTTTTTACATGAAAAATATAGTGAAAATACCTATTGCTTTTTTCTGAAATTCATTTTACTTTTGGTTAATTATCACAAACATCTATCCACCCTCAGGATAGCATAAACTATTTGATTTTCAATATTCCTTTTACGGAACCCGCCGAAAATCCGATCCCAGAGTAGGCAAAAAAATCATGTAATTATGTCTTCATTACCAATTAAAAAGCAAGCTGCTGTTGGCTATGTCGCACTTGAAAGAAGCGAAAAAGCCCCCATGCCCGGTGCTCATCGTGTCAGTCCGGCTGACCCCAAAGAAACTCTTTCCGTTAGTATCAGATTACGTTCAAGGCCTGATGCTTCACCGCTTTCGCTTGACAGTTTAACGCAAGCTCCGGTTTTGCAACGGACATATTTCACGCGAGAGGAATACGCGGAGAAATATGGCGCATTACAATCCGATATTGACCAGGTAACCGCTTTTGCCAAGACGAACGGACTGAAGGTTGTGGAAACCAGCCAGGCCCGGCGCACTGTAGTACTTTCCGGAACTGTTGAACAATTAAACAAAGCTTTTGCTGTTGACCTGGGATACTATCAAACTGCTACAGAAGTATATCGTGGGCGTGAAGGAAGTGTAAACATACCATCTGCCCTTGCAAACATAGTTGATAGTGTAAACGGCCTCGACAACCGGCCGGTTTCCAGTCCGCAATTTCGTCCGACAGCAAAAGGGGTAACATTGCCCGAGAATGTAAGCCCCCTGACACCGCCTGAGGTAGCAGGTTTGTATGATTTCCCCACAATTAGCGCTACAGGTCAAACTATCGCTATTTTGGAATTTGGCGGCGGCTACAAACCAGCTGATATTACAAACTACTTTTCAACCATAGTTAATAAACCTGCCCCTGCAATTACTGTTGTAGGCGTTGATGGTGCCACAAACAGCCCGGGATCAAATGCTGATCTTGAAGTAATACTCGATATAGATGTAGTGGGCTCTGTAGCAACCGGTGCCAAAATTGTAGTGTATTTTGCCCCAAATACTACACAGGGATGGATTGATGCTATTACAACCGCAATTCATGATACTGTAAATCAGCCTTCTGTAATATCTATTAGCTGGGGAGGCGGCGAATCAGGATGGGGTGCTGCCATCAATAATTTGAGTGATGCCCTGCAGGAAGCATCGCTTGTAGGTGTTACCGTCTTTGTTTCATCCGGTGATAGCGGATCATTAAACCCTGCCCAGGTAATGTATCCTGCTTCTGATCCATGGGTTGTTGGTTGTGGGGGAACTACCATTCAAAATATATCAGGCACTTCCTTCACCGAAACTGTTTGGGGTGGCAGTGGCGGTGGCGTGAGTAATGTATTTACACGCCCTTACTGGCAAAGCGTGGCAGGTATCCCAGCTTCAGTTAATCCGGTAGGCCATATTGGCCGCGGGGTACCTGATATTGCGGGAAATGCAGATCCAGCAAGTGGCTATTACCTTATTCAAAATGGTGCAAAAACCGGCCCGATAGGCGGTACCAGCGCCGTAGCCCCGTTATATGCTGGACTCACAGGGTTGTTAAATGCAACAACCGGGCAACCGGCAGGTTATCTTAACTATAACCTTTATGCATTCGCCGGCCCTTATGTTTATCATGATATAACTGTTGGTAATAACGGGCTGTATCATGCTGTTGTCGGCTGGGATGCCTGTACGGGTTTTGGCAGCGTAAACGGTAGCGCTTTGGCTACTTCGCTATGGGGCGTTGCCCTACCTCCGGCACTGAGCATGTTTGGTAACAATATGATGATGGCCTGGAAAGGCATTGAACGCGATGACCGGATATTTACCTCCCAGTTTAACGGCGCTACATGGACCCCACAGCAGCTAGTACCTAATATAGCTACCAGCAGCGGTGTATCTATGGCCGTGTTTAATGGCAAACAATATATGGCATGGAAGGGCATGAATGGCGATCAGGGAATATATTGGAGCTCTTTTAATGGAAGCGGCTGGACACCACAAACCCAGGTTGCAAACGTAGGCACCAGTACCGGACCACGGTTAACTGTATTTAACGGCCAACTGTACATGGCATGGAAAGGCGAATTTGGCGACCAGGGCTTGTACTGGTCATCATTCAACGGCACCTCCTGGGCAGCTCAACAACGTATTCCTGGTGTGGCCAGCAGCGTTGGCCCGTCTCTGGCAGTTTTCAACAACATGCTTTATGCCGCCTGGAAAGGTGAATTTGGCGATCAGGGTATTTACTATGCCGGTTTTAACGGTACTACTTGGTCTGCGCAAAAAATAATCCCGGGGGTAGGCAGCAGCGATGGACCTTCACTTGCAGTGTACAATGGCAAGCTTTACGCGGCATGGCGCGGTTTGTTAAATGACGAACGGCTGTGGTGGTCAACTTTCAATGGCACAGCATGGAGTTCACAACAGCAAATACCGGGTGTATTTAGCAGCATAGGGCCAAGCTTGTGTGTAATGGGAAACTATTTGTTTGCCGCATGGAAAGGCATGCTGGGTGATGAGCGCATCTGGTATTCACACTACAACGGCACAAACTGGGCAGCCCAACAAAATGTACCGGGTGTAGGAACAAGTGGTGATTTGGTTTCGGAACTTGTAAATGCAAACCAAAGTTGATTTGTATCTAAAACAAAAATTAGCAGATACATAAAACCAGTTAGTAAAAAGGCGCTCAGAAAAGCGCCTTTTTACTAACTTAATGCGTTTTGGGAGCAGCTATATCATCATATATCTGGCGGAATGAGCTACGGATGCCTATGGTAAACAAGGTAGTTTTATCATCGTAATCCGCATTCTTTTCATCACGATATAAAGCGGTAAGTTCTATCCTTAAATTGTATTTTGGGTTAAGTACGTAGGCAACTTTTCCTTCCAGATAATACATGTTTGTTGTTACCCCCTGGCCAATGTAGTTACCTTCAGTTTTAACTGGATTTGTATAATCCTGGTATGGATCCATGCCGTAATCCTGCCCGGTTAAAGGATCTTGTCCGTAATGGCCGTAATCACCCTCCCCTGAGAAATCAAATCGCTTATAACTATAATTCAATTGCCCAACCAACTCCCTAAAGTTAGCGCCCCAAGGATGTGCCAATGGTTCGCCATTACCAGTAAAGCTTAAGATAGGGCCACGTTCAGAGTAAGTATAGGGTTTAACATTGTTGGTTTCTAATAAATAATTTAAGCCCTTTACACCAAACATATTGGCGCCTTTTATACCCAACTGGTAGCCATATTTATTACGGGAGCTGCCATTATCACTAAAAAATTGCGCAGCCTGAAACTCGTCAAGCATGAATTGCCCATAGCCCGTAATACCATCGGTTAATTTATATTTTCCGGTAAAGCCGATCAACGCGTTATCAGGCGAGCCGTTTGATGCCTCAAGCGGGCGTAAAAAGGTTATCGGGTTTAAGTATGTTACGTCAAAACCACGCTCATGGCCTTCATCATCCTTATCATACCAAATAACCGAATCAAAAAATCCAAATGAAAGCTTGTGGCTTACATTCCAGTCTAAGTAATGGAAAACGCCCCATTTCTGGCGGGGATTACCATTGGCATCCAAATCATCCGGATCATCAAAATGAGCCCACATGGCAGTATATTGTACATTTCCCAGGGTTCCGGTTAATTTAAAAAACGGATAAGGCGATATATAATCAGACAAAAAAAGCGAGCGGTAGCCATCGCCAATAAAGTTTTTATCCTTACCGGCGGTAATGTTTAAATATTTGTTCGGTGTGTAGGATATAACGGCGGTATAATATTGCCAGTCGTAATTATTAAGGCCATAAACTTTAGCCCTCGCTTCGCCGGGGATTTCTCCGGTTTCGTTAATGTAATTCGTTTCATAAGCCGGGAAATCGCCCTGGTTGCCATACCAGCTGGCATAGTAATATAATTTATTGCTTACCGTACCGCCAATTTGAGCTCCGTATGATACTAGTGAAGTACTTTCTTTCGCATCCGACAAATTTTTACCCATGGTGAAATTTGGCAATAGATCAGCATAAAAAGTACTGTTTGCTGATTTTATGTCGATCAAATGCTCGTTAAATAGTTTATTATACCCCCAGCTATGCTGCTTGCCATCGGGATTATAATTCATTAATGAATCATAATGATTTTTAGTTACAGAATCAATTATATAAGGCTTAAACGCCGTATGCTCATGGGTTGAGGTTGAATATTCTTCGGAATCAAATTTTTGATAGGATTGATAAGAATATGGCATGTACTCCGACTGCGCCTTCGCGATACCAATAATGGAAAATAGTAATATAATGCTTGTAAATATTTTTTTCATATTTAATACTTTATTCAAAGTAATTCAGTGTTTTATAACCGCCTTTTTTTAAGTAGCTGTCTCTTTTAACTAAGTGCAAATCGGATTTAACCATATCGCTCACCAAAGCCTGCAAGCTGTATTTAGGCTGCCAGCCTAGTTTTTGTTTTGCTTTTGATGCATCCCCAATTAACAGGTCGACTTCAGTCGGCCTGAAATATTTGGGATCAACTTTTACTACCGTTTGGCCAAATCTTAAGGCATCAGGGTTTAAACCTAATTCGTTAATTTTTTGTTCGTCAATATCAATAATAACACCTTTTTCGTTTTTTTCCTTACCACTGAACTCAACCTCAATACCTAATTCAAGAAAAGCCATTTTTATAAACTCCCTAACGGTGGTGGTTATACCTGTGGCGATTACAAAGTCTTCGGCTTTGTCCTGTTGCAGCATTAGCCACATGGCTTCAACATAATCTTTTGCATGGCCCCAATCCCGTTGTGCGGATAGGTTGCCGAGATACAACACATCCTGCAAACCCAAAGCTATTTTTGATACCGCCCGGGTAATCTTGCGGGTAACAAAGGTTTCGCCGCGTACCGGGCTTTCATGGTTAAAGAGGATGCCGTTACAGGCGTAAAGGTTATATGCTTCGCGATAGTTTACGATGATCCAGTAACCGTACATTTTAGCCACCGCGTACGGCGAGCGTGGATAAAATGGCGTAGTTTCGCTTTGTGGCACTTGTTGCACCAGGCCATAAAGCTCGGATGTGGAAGCTTGATATATTCTAGTTTTACTTAATCCTAATAAGCGTACTGCTTCCAATATTCTTAATACGCCTATCCCATCGGCGTTGGCGGTATATTCGGGAGTATCAAAACTTACCAT
>Ga0302197_10001757_pt1 | contig 20509 bp, 19 predicted proteins | sample II_Bog_N2_1_FD_193526 | JGI IMG/M metagenome (GOLD analysis project Ga0302197, IMG submission 193526) | Peat permafrost microbial communities from Stordalen Mire near Abisko, Sweden - II_Bog_N2_1 | ecosystem: Environmental > Terrestrial > Soil > Wetlands > Peat | place: Sweden: Abisko...
GGCGGAGCAATGCCATAGTCTTTTAGCTTCCTCCTACCCTCTTCAGTTATCCAGTCCGTTGTCCAGGCGGGCGATATAACTGTTTTAATATTGAAATTAATTACGCCTTTTTCTTTCAGCTTGCTGCGAATATCTTCCTCAATTATATGCGTAGCAGGGCAGCCTGTATAGGTAGGGGTAATAGTAACCAACGCTCCATCGGCATCTACTTGTATATTGCGTACTATCCCTAAATCAAGTACACTAAGAACAGGTATCTCCGGGTCTTTCACCTCTTCCAGGTAATCCCATATTTGCTGCTCAGTGTTCATAAATTAAGAATAAAACCAATTACCATTTGGCATCAGGGTAAGCACGAGGCAAAAATTGCAATTCTGCCAGAATGTGGCCCAGATGTTCCGTATGCTTTCCTTCTCTCCCACCCTTCATCATATAGGATGCCTTAGGTTGTTTCAGGGTAGCTTCTTCTAAAACACTTTTAACGGTTACTTCCCATTTTTGCCGAATCGCAGCCATCTCCGGAATTACTTTAGCACCAACCAACAGCTTATCAGAAGGAAGAGTGAGAAACAAATCATCTACAAACATCCAGATATTGTCTATTGCCTCTTGCACTTTTTTATGGCTTTCATCTGTACCATCGCCCAATCGGATGATCCAATCGGATGAGTGCCGAAGGTGATAGGTTACTTCTTTTATGGCTTTTTCAGCTACTGAACGGATTCGCTCATCTGAACTGGAAAGCAATGCATCCTGAAGATGATAACTAAAGGCGGTAAATAAAAACTGCCTTACCATGGTAAATGCAAAATCACCGTTGGGTTGCTCAACCAGCAAGGAGTTATGATAGGCCAATACATCCCTCATATATGCTAACTGATCTTCTGATTTGCCTGTGCCATCCACTTCGCCTGCATAGCTGTAATAGTAGCGGGCTTGCCCAATTAAATCAAGCGCAATGTTAGTTAAGGCTATATCTTCTTCTAATATCGGTCCGTGACCGCACCATTCCGAAAGACGATGTCCTAATACAAGTGCAGTATCACCCATCCAAAGCAGGTAATCAAAAAGGGCTTTTTTCAGATTATCATTCATGTTGCAAAGTTATAATATCTATTTTACTTAAGCATGACTTAACTCACAAAACCAAAACCCCTGTGTTTTACTTTCTGTGGAACAAGGATGATTGGCATCAGTTTTGATTTCCAAAGGACGATAAATTTTCTCTTTTACTACAATATTTAGGGGCTCATTAAAGATTGGTCCATCAAAGCAAAAAGAATGAAATTCTCCATTTTCCCCACATGGATCAACGTGAGAAGGCATATTATTTAAAAAGTTCATGTCAAATAGCATTCCTACCTCTTTTTCACCTAAATATGCATCGTTAGTACAACATAATATAGTCTTAAACCCTAGCCCTATAAAGTCATGGGCAAGCTGGGTAGTATCCATCTTCCATAAAGGATAAACACCCTTCATTCCAACCTTAGCTAAGTTATTATCCCGATAGGCCCTAAGGTCTTCTAAAAAGATATCCCCAAAAATTACATATTCAACACCCTTGGCCTTTTGCTCCAGCATAAAAGCCTCCATTTTTTTCTCATATTCATCATTACTTCCCGTTTTAACATACATCTTTATAAGTGGAAGGCCTATATGTTTCGCCTGTTCTTCAACAAGTTCCTCCCTTACACCATGCATAGAAACCCTTTTAAAGTTTTCATTCACAGTGGTAAAAAGGGTAGTTACATCATATTCTTTATCCTGTACTATTTTATATAGTGCAAAAGACGAATCCTTGCCACCACTCCAGCAAAATATAGCTTTCTTTTTATTATTCATAGCCTACAAAAATAGTTTTATTATTTATGTAAGTTTGCCTTAGTATTATAAAAGCAATTACCTAAGGATATGATCAAGAAGTTATTTTATTTGAGCAACCTTGCTTTTTTAACACTTTACATAGTAATTGCATGGCATAACAGGCTTACCCTGGATGATTTCCACTTTATGACCAATGTAAACCACAATGGCATAATAAAGGGTACAATAGCAGAATACAATTTTTACAGCACCAGATGGTTATCGGTACTGGTTGTCCATTGCATATTAAGCTTAATGCCCTATATCAATGGCCTTTTTTTTATAGGTATTATTACAATTATAGCCCTTATTCTATCTTTCTCATACCTGTTAAGGAATATCTTCCACCAATTTCTTTCATTTGATCCGGGAAGATTATTACTCGTGAATTTGGGCGTATTTTCCGCAAATACACTTTTCTACTCCTCCATGGATATAGGCAATATCTGGTTTTGGCTCAGTGCATTACCTACCTATTTATGGAGCTTTATCTTTTTCCTTTTGGGATGCGGCATCATGATAAGCAACCGGCAATTTGCAGCTCCAAAGCTTTTCCTCTTAGCCTTTTCTTTTTTTTACATAGGCGGGTCAGCTGAGGCATTTGCTGTGGTTATATTGTTAGCTTTATTTATAGCAACCTTTTGGCTTTATTTTTTCAAACGCTCATTGACAGATATGAAAATATACATGGTAAGATTATCCGTAGCTTTCTTATTTTGCTTTGTATCACTTATTATTCTATACCTGGGACATGGTAATATAGTTAGACGGGGACTTACAGGTGAAATTAGCTTTTTTAAAGCTTTTATATTGAATATTGAAACAACGGGATGGATTGGACTTTACTGGGTTTCAAGCATAATTCCTAAAATATTTTTGTATTCTTTACCACTTTTATTTGCAGGAAAAGCATTGTCGATGAAGAATAAAGTATCCACTGTTAGTTTGCAAGAAGTAAATAGAACCCTATTTAAAGCAATTCTTGTATATGCAATACTTATATTTATTTTTAACTACCCTATTACTTACCTTCTTTGTGGACTTGCTCCCGAAAGAGCCCTTCTTCCTGTTTCATTTTTAACCTGGGTATTATTCGCTTTTTCATTTTTTTACATAGGATACAAAACATCTATTAAAGAAAAACTTACTGAAAAATTAAGTATGATAGCTTTAGCAGGGTGCTTATTGTTAAATACCTATAATGGCATTCATCAATTTATGATTCTAGGTGAATATGACAGGCAGTATGATGCACTTATGGAAAAACTGGTAAGCAAAAAATACAATAATTTAGTTATTACTGTTTCACCTTTGCCCTCATCCGGCATGCTTACCCCCATGGATATATCGCATGATTCCCTATCGAATAACAATATGTTTATAAAAAGTGCACTGGGTTTGAAAGCTGACATAATGCTAGTCAAATAATATGTGTAAATACTTACTTCTTTTTCTGTCACTCCCTTTTGCTGTATTTTCCCAAAGTGCAGTAATAACACCTGTCTATTTTACTCATTCAAAAGATACGATCAAATCGATTTCATTCCCACAAATTAACTGCAAAGTTGAAACACCAGAAATGTCAAGAATAAACAACATAATAAAAGCCTCTGTATTTAATAGTGACACAGCTAAACCGGTAATAAGTTTATTAGAAAGCATTTACAAGAAAGATAAGTCCTTTAAAATGAAATACACCATAAATCATAATAAAAATGGACTCCTCTCTATTACAATTCAAAATACTTCATCTAAGGGTGATAGAAAGCTGCCTATCTATTTGAATTTTGATTTATCCGCGGGAAACCTTGTTACCCTAAAAACTTTTTTCAAAACAAAGAATGATAGTTTTTCCTTTGCCCAAGCTGTAATTCCGACGATAATCGACAGTGTACAGTTATTGGAGCAGACAATTGATAAGAATAACCTTAATTATGGAAAAATAATTGAGTGGCTTAATGCTAGATTGAGTAAATTCCAAAATTCCTACCCCTCCGATTATAGTATGACTGACCGGGAAATTATAGTCTATTTTGACTGCTTTATTCCTAATAGCCTTTTATCTTATAATCACACATACCAAGTATCTTTTTTTTATAAAACCTTAAAAAACGTTTTTAAGCCGGATATTATAAAAAGGCTTAGTAATTAAAATAAAGTGACGTAAATAGCAAGTTGAACTACTTAAAAATAGGGTCACCACCCATTAAAGCCGACTAATTTTATAGACATTCATATGACTCAATTAATCAAATGCTTATGTGTGTTTATATATTTTTAACTTCTCACTATGTCTCGTTTTATTACTTTTGTCTCCTTATCTGCTGCAAAAGCAGGTAAACTAAAAGCGAAAGATGCGGAATTTTAAACTCCCGGGATTGCCGGAAAGAACTGAAAAGCCAAGGGAAAGCGGAATCACCATGGTAATGGATAAAGGATTAAGCTTACGGCAAACCTTAGACTTGGTAAGTGTTTGCGGTGAATATACCGATATTGTAAAACTTGGTTTTGGTACATCCCTTTTAACAAAAGACCTGAATAAAAAGCTAGGCCTTTATAACGAAGCAGGCATAAAAACCTATTTTGGCGGAACCTTATTCGAAGCATTTGTAGTACGTGATATGTTTGATGATTACCGTCGTTTACTTACCAAACTCAAAATTGAGCATGTGGAAGTTTCGGATGGTTCTGTTTATATGTCGCATGAAGATAAATGCCATTACATAAAGGAATTGGCAAAAGATTTTACGGTACTATCTGAAGTAGGCTCAAAAGAGGCCGGTGTAATTATACACCCCAAGCTTTGGATTTCCATGATGAACGAAGAAATTGAATGCGGAGCATGGAAAGTAATTGCAGAATCGAGAGAAAGCGGAACAGTAGGTATTTATCGCCCCAACGGAAATGCGCACACCACACTAATTAATAGGATATTGAATAATGTCCCGAAAGACAGGATACTTTGGGAAGCGCCAAATAAATCTCAACAGGCTTGGTTTATAGCCTTACTTGGTGCCAATGTAAACCTTGGCAATATATCACCTGATGATGTAATTCCATTAGAAACATTGCGCTTAGGCTTAAGGGGTGACACCTTTAAGCAGTTTATGCCGAAAGCAGGGGAAAAATCTGCGAAGTAATTTTAAATTACTTCATCCTTTATACCTCATAAATTGTACCTTCTTTTCATGTTTGATGGTAAATTTTATGTAATTTTGGAATTTTAACCCAAGCCACAAAGAACATGGAAGAAGCTCCCGACAGGAAGCGATTTAAATTATACCTGCGTATCTTTTGGACGCTTGTTCTATTTCCACTAATTCTTTTGCTTTTACTGACCCTTGGCACGACATCCGGTTTGTTTGGCAAGCTTCCAGGCTTTGATGAACTTGAAAACCCGCAAACATATTTAGCTTCCGAGGTTTATTCATCAGACGGGGCATTGTTGGGAAAATATTACGTGCAGAACCGCTCCAACATACAATATAAAGACATTAGCCCCTTTGTTATAAAAGGGCTTGTGGCAACGGAAGATGCTCGTTTTTTCGATCATTCCGGAGTTGATTTACGAAGCCTGTTCAGGGTGTTCTTCAAAACCATAATAGGACGAAAAAGCTCTTCGGGCGGGGGAAGTACCATTACCCAGCAGCTTGCCAAAATGCTTTTCCCAAGACAAACGCACATGTCAAAGTTCCAGGTGATAATTCAAAAGATACGGGAATGGATAATAGCAGCAAGGCTTGAAAGGCAGTATACCAAGGAAGAGCTAATAACCATGTATCTCAATAAATTCGATTTTATTAATAATGCTGTAGGGATACAGTCTGCAGCACGTATTTATTTCAGCAGTACTCCCGATTCTCTTAAAATGGAACAGGCTGCAGTATTGGTGGGAATGGAAAAAAACCCGTCGCTTTTTAACCCTATAAGAAAACCGAAAAATTCCCTGGAAAGAAGGAATGTAGTGCTTTATCAGTTAAAGACATATAACTACATAACAGAACGCGCTTACGATTCTTTAAAAGCTATTCCGCTTAAATTGAACTTTAAACCAGAAAACCCTGATGAAGGCTTGGCCTCCTACTTCCGGGAATATTTACGCGATAACTTTCTGCGGAAATGGTGCGATGAACATCCTAAACCCGATGGCAGCAAATATGACATATATAAGGACGGCTTAAAAATATATACTACCATTGATTCGCGCTTGCAGCAATACGCAGAAGACGCTGTTGAACAAAACTGTAAGTTTTTGCAACCTCTCTTTTTCAAAGAATTAAAAAACAGGAAAAACGCCCCTTTTGATTTCAGGATATCAAAAGAGGAGGCTGCTACTTTGATAAATGAATCGGTTCACCGCTCCGATAGATATGCAAGTATGAAAGGAGCAGGAGCTTCTGATGCTGAAATTACTAAAGCATTCAATACACCTGTGGCCATGACGGTGTTTACCTGGAGGAACAGCAAGCACTCCATTGATACGACTATGACTCCACTAGATTCTATCCGTTGGAGTAAAAGCTTTATGCAATGCGGTTTCAGTTCTATTGATCCGCATACAGGATTCATAAAAGCATGGGTTGGCGGCATTGATCACCGCTTTTTTAAATACGACCACGTAAAGGTTGGCAAACGCCAGGTAGGTTCTACCTTTAAGCCTTTCATATATACACTGGCCGTGCAAAATGGTTATTCTCCCTGTTATAAAATGCCCAATGTTCCTATCACCATCAATTACGATAACCAAAGCTGGACCCCTAAAAATGCCGATACCGAAAAAGAAGGTAAAATGATGTCATTAAGCGAAGCCTTAGCCTTATCTGTTGATAGAATTGCAGCTGCGTTAACGCATCAGTTTTCGCCACAAGCAGTAATAAACGTGGTTCGCCATATGGGTATAGAAGATAATATTGATGCTGTTCCATCACTCTGTTTGGGTACTTGTGAAATATCTAATTTGGATATGGTTGGCGCTTATTGTACCTATGCCAATAAAGGTATTTGGGTTGAACCTACATTTGTCACCAGAATAGAAGATAAAAACGGAAGAGTCCTTGATCAGATCAAGCCAAAGACAAGTGAGGCCTTGAGCCAGCAAGATGCCTATGTTATGGTAAAAATGATGGAAGGTGTTGTACAGTATGGTACCGGTGAACGGTTGCGAGGCAGCAAATACAACTTGACTAATCCTATTGCCGGAAAGACCGGTACTACGCAAAACTGTTCCGACGGATGGTTTATAGGCATTACACCGGATTTGGTTTCGGGCTGTTGGGCCGGATTTGAAGACAGGTCTATACACTTTGAAAATATGCAGTGGGGCCAGGGTGCAAGTGAAGCACTACCCGTTTGGGCAGTTTATATGCAAAAAGCTTATGCTAACAAAGCTATCAATATTTCACAGGGGGATTTTGAAAAACCGGACAAACCCCTCACTATTGAGTTAGATTGCGACAAATACAAAGAGAATAACAATTCAGGTTCTGAAATGTTCAAATAAGTCGGAGCCCGAAGGCAATTATTTAAAGAGACTTTTTACAGGTTATAGTACCTATTTTAATCCAGTTTCATTTCAGGAATATCTCCTTCAATAATAAGCGTTCCGGCCGTTTTTGCTTTTATTTCTTCAACACTTATGCCCGGAGCCCTCTCTAAAAGCTTAAACCCTTTAGGCGTTACATCCAATACGGCAATTTCGGTAACAATACGTTTCACACACTTAACACCGGTAAGAGGCAATGTACAATTAGGAAGCAATTTTGATTCACCCTTTGGGTTTGTATGCTGCATAGCAACAATAATATTTTTCGCAGCAGCTACTAAATCCATAGCACCACCCATTCCTTTTACCATTTTACCCGGTATTTTCCAATTGGCTATGTCGCCTGTTTGACTGACCTCCATGGCTCCTAGCACAGTAAGGTCTACCTTGCCGGCACGTATCATTCCAAAGCTTTCAAAGGAATCGAAATACGAGGCACCCGGCAGAACGGTAACCGTTTCTTTGCCTGCATTAATAAGGTCAGCATCTACTTCACTGTCTTTAGGGTATGGTCCTGTACCTAATATTCCGTTTTCCGACTGTAGGATAATAGTCATCCCTTTAGGAATATAGTTAGCCACCAACGTAGGAATACCAATCCCCAGGTTTACATACATTCCATCTTTTAATTCCTGTGCTATGCGTTTAGCTATTCCGTTTTTGTCTAACATAGTTCTTTATTTTGATACGGTTCTTCTTTCAATTCTCTTTTCATAATTCTTGCCTTCAAAAATACGGTGCACATATATTCCCGGTACATGAACCTGGTCGGGATCTATCTCTCCTGGGTTTACTAAATGCTCCACCTCAACAATAGTAATATTACCTGCTTTTGCCATGGGCACACTATAATTGCGTGTGGTTTTTCTAAAAACAAGATTACCTAAGGTATCTCCCTTCCATGCTTTTACCATGGCAAAATCAGCATGCAATGCCAATTCCATTAAATATTTTTTACCATTAAATTCGCGCACCTCTTTGCCTTCGGCTATTTCGGTACCATAGCCGGCAGCAGTAAAAAATGCCGGAATGCCCAACCCGGCCATTGCTATACGTGTCGCCAAGGTTCCCTGCGGAACTAAATCAACCTGCAATTCACCCTGCAAAAATTGCCTTTCGAATTCAGCGTTTTCGCCAACATAGGATGACATCATTTTCTTTATTTGCCTTGTTTTCAACAATAGCCCTAATCCAAAATCATCTACTCCTGCATTATTAGAAATACAGGTTAAATTTTTAACTCCCTTTTTCAATAATGCTGATATGCAGTTTTCGGGGATACCGCATAAGCCAAATCCACCAAGCATTAGCGTCATGCCATCATTAATATCTGCAATAGCTTCATCGGCATTTTTAAACACTTTATTCATATCCTTAATTTATGTGCGAATTTAAAGAAATTTTAATTCTTAGAAAGGAATAAGGCATTGATTGAATTTTATAGGAATAGTATATTTGTTTCTTTGTTTAAAATATGGCCATTGCTTAAGCCAAACTATAGAACAACAGAACTCTGATAACACGCATGCAGACAAATACAATTCAGTTGGACGATAAAAAAACATCTGTTTTTTATCAGGTTATTGGATTTTTGTTTTTCGGCGCTTTATTTTACATGGCAGTATACTTCTTCAAAGAACGGGAATTATTTGTGGACCAGTCCTATTCTGACTTACGATTACTGGTATCAGGTAGTCTTAATAATGTTGATCTGGGAAGGTGTAGTGATATTATCAGGATGATTTTGCCATGGGTTGCTTTAAAGCTTGGATTATCCTTATCAGCAATACTTATTTTCCAATCTGCCGGAATTATAGTATTCCATTACCTTATATTTCTTTTCACAACATTAAAATTGAAAAATAATGGAGCGGGTTTAGCCATAATGCTGGCTTCCTCTCTGGCCTATACCGATTTTTTTTATGCAGTTGCAGTTGAGGTAAATGACTCATTAGTTTTGGGCGTTTTATTATGGGCCTTTATTCATTTTGAAACACCCTTTTCTTTTGCCCGGCAGAAAATGAAAGCTACCATAGGCGCTTTATTGACTGTTGTTTTAATGATATTCTTTCATCCTTTATCAATATTTCTTATCCTTTTTGTTATAGGTCTTGAAGCAACAGCATTTAAACGATATCGTGATTCTCAATTGTGGATTATAGCTGTTGTGAGTGTTGTATTATTTTATTTAAAATTCGAAGTGTTTTTTTCGAACACATATGACCAGAATAAAATAGTTCCAATCCATACCATTATCCATGAGTTACCGGGAATTAAAAACTGGCCAATTACATTGTATTTGCAGGGTTTAATACTGCTTCATTTTAGAAGTTTAAAGTGGCTGTTTTTTATTTGTATATTGTTTACCATCCGGAAAGGAATTATGTTTTTTCTTTTTACTGTTTTATTCATTTCATTATTTACGGTTATCTTCCTGGGGTCATTTTACAAAGGGGCTTCATCTCTATTTGTATATGATGCCTATTTTTCAATTTATGGTTTTTTTACTGCCATACTTTTCGTTTGTTTATTCTATAGTCCATCAAAAAAGAACTTGTTGCTGCTAATCACTTTACCTTTGTTATGGATAGGAATTAAAAAGATGTATTATGCCCATGAACAATTTACTTATAGGGTATCCTACCTGTCTCGTATTGTTAATGATGCAAGAAAAAAAGGGGATAATAAATGCATAATAGACTCCAGATGCTACCCAAGTACTTATGCTGACGTAGATTGGGCTATTCCTTTTGAAACCTTATTATATTCATCTCTCCCCGGCTCTGACTCATCGGTTACAGTTTTTATTAAAGAGCCTTCTTTTGATTCAATATGCAAGACTGATCGGGATCAAAACAATATATTTTTCGGAGCCTACTTTTACCCTTTTCAGTTTTCTAGTGCTGATATGCCTTCCAGGTACTTCCACCTTCCTTCAACGGGATACAAAGATTTAACAAGTTCCCAGGAAGATACCTCCTTTCATGAGGATGTTTTTTCCAATAAAAACGTAAAAATCATCCCCCTGGAACAAACTGTCAATGTCCGCTTATACGATTACGTTACTGTGTTGAACTTAAAAATTGAGAATAGATCCGGTAAAGTGATACCGGCTATTCCCCGCAAGAAAGACCCTGTTCAACTTTCTTATACGCTTTATGATCATAACGGAAACAAGATAACGTATAGAGCGCCTACACCATTTGAAACGGATATACTAGATGAAACTCCTTGCGGGCTGATTATTTACCTGCCTTTTGAAAAAGGGACTTACTTTGCCAAGCCCGATATTATAACAGGGGATAAGAACTTGTGGAACCTATCCTCCCCATTGATAAGAATAGTTATTAATTAAATCCTCCATCCGTTTTGCAGCCTGCCTTAAATGAATAATTTTGTAAACTGTTAATAAATGCCGCACTTTTTATGTGCGGTGCAGTTAAACATAGTAAGAATAAAAAAAGGAATTGACCTTGAAGAAGATATTGTTTGTTGCTTCACACAGACCCAACAGGGCTCCGGCACAACGGTTCCGATTTGAGCAGTTTATAGATTTCCTCGAAAAAAATGGCTTCCATTCGGTTCATTCACATTTCATTTCAGATTATGACGATAAGTATCTTTATCGTAAGGGCGCTTATTTTCAAAAATTCAGAATATTGATAAAAGCGATTCTGGTAAGACTAAAAGATATTTCAAGAGCCAATGAGTTTGATATCATTTTTATTCAAAGAGAAGCGTTTTTATTAGGATCCACCTATTTTGAAAGGCGTTTTTCGAAATCAAAAGCGAAATTGGTTTATGATTTCGATGATTCGATTTGGCTTAATGATACTTCCAATGCAAATAAAAAACTCCGTTGGCTCAAATACCCCGGTAAGATAGACACTATCATATCTATCTCCGATATGATTTTTGCCGGAAATAAATACCTGGCAAATTATGCCTCCTATTACAACAGCAATGTAAAAGTTGTGCCGACAACTATTGATACCGATTGGCACAAAAGAAAGATTTACAGAACTCCTGATGATACTCCTGTTTGTATTGGTTGGACAGGCAGTATAACCACTATAAAGCATTTTGAATTTGCCGTTCCTGTTTTGCTGAAGCTGAAGGAAAAGTATGGAAACAAAATATCATTCAAAGTAATTGGGGATGCAAACTATAAAAATGAAGAGATGGGTATTACGGGTATTCCATGGAACAAAGACACGGAAATTGAAGAACTTTCAACATTAGACATAGGCATAATGCCCCTGCCAAATGATGAATGGTCGAAAGGAAAGTGCGGGTTGAAAGGCTTACAGTACATGGCTCTTGAAATTCCGGCCATTATGTCTCCCGTGGGTGTTAACAGCGAAATAATTACGGATGGCATAAACGGATTTCTTGCCAAAAACGATCAGGATTGGTTTGAAAAGCTCTCCCTTCTTATAGATAATTTCGAGCTAAGACAGACAATAGGAAAGGAAGCCAGAAAAACAATTATTGACAAATACTCCAAAGATTCTGAAAAAGGAAATTATATTAAATATTTTAATGAATTGCTCCAAGTTAAGTAACATAAAGGCGCAGGTGTAGAATATTCCTTAATTTCGCACATCATTTTAACCCGTGAAACTAAAAATTTTATCTTCCTTTCTATTTATTTGTGCACTTTTATGTTCCTGCAATAAGGATATACTTTACAGGAAATGCATTACCATTCCTGATAATATATGGGATATGAACAAACCCCTCGTCTTTGATGTACCGGTAAACGATATTGATACGATAAACAAATACAATATCTTCCTTACCGTAAGAAATGCGAACAGTTATGATTTCAATAACCTCTACCTCTTTATCGATATTAAAACACCTATGAAATTTACGGAACGCGATACCATGGAGTGTATACTGGCCGACGCAGATGGAAAGTGGCTCGGTGATGGATTAGGCGATATTTGGGATAATAAGATTTTATTTAAAAAGAATATAAAATTTCAAAAACCGGGAAATTATGAATTTGTAATCAATCAGGCTATGCGGGTAGACAGCTTACCTATGATTATGGATGCCGGAATAAGTATTGAAAAATCTATTGCTAATACAGTGTCAAAATAAAATTGATATGAAAGTTATACAACATCTTAATAAAGCAAAATCAACCCTGTTTTCCTTTGAGATACTGCCACCTCTCAAAGGAAAGAGCATTAATTCCATTTACGAAAGCATTGACCCTTTGCTTGAATTTAATCCTTCGTTCATTAATGTAACCTATCACAGGGAAGAGTATATTTATAAAAAACGGGAAGGCGGCTATTTGGAGAAAATATCGGTACGCAAACGCCCGGGAACAGTCGGTATTTGTGCTGCTATTATAAATAAATATAAAATTGATACCGTACCGCACCTTATTTGCGGGGGATTTTCCAAAGAAGAAACCGAAAATGCACTTATCGACTTGCAGTTTCTCGGCATTGATAATATACTTGCGTTACGCGGCGATGCCGTTAAAACAGAAATATCCTTTGTGCCTGAACCAAGCGGCAATGAACATGCTATCGATCTGGTTAAACAAATTGTAGCTTTAAATGACGGGAAATACCTATATGAAGAGGAGATTACCGATACCAATGCCAATGCAGGGTTTTGTATTGGGGTGGCAGGGTACCCCGAAAAGCATTTTGAATGCCCCAATTTTGCTGCGGATTTAAAATACCTGAAAGCAAAAGTGGAAGCCGGAGCGGAATATATAGTTACCCAGCTATTTTATGATAATGAAAAGTATTTCAATTATGTAAAGCTGTGCAGGGATAACGGTATTAATGTACCTATTATACCGGGAGTTAAACCCATTTCGAATAAAAAACAACTGCAAAGTCTTCCTAAATTCTTCCATATTGAAGTGCCGGAACAATTGGCTGATGCCATTGAAAAATGCGAGGACGAAAAAAAGATAAAAGAAATAGGCATTGAATGGGGTATTAAGCAATGCAAGGAATTAGTCAAGTTTGGCGTGCCTTGCATCCATTTTTATACCATGGGTAAATCAGAATCGGTAAAAAGAATTGCCGGCGCTATTTTTTAGTCTTTTCAAGATACTTTACTAAATATTTCCCCAATATATCATATTCCACATTTACTGCATCACCGGCTTTAATGCTTTTAAAATTGGTATGATCAAAAGTGTAGGGTATTATGGCAACAGAAAAAGTATTTTGCCCTGTGTTTGCCACCGTGAGGCTAACACCGTTGAGGGCGACAGAGCCTTTTTCAACAATGAATTTACTATCCTCTTTTTTGCAATTGAAAGTAAATAGGTGGCTTCCCTTCAGTTTTTTAACGGATTGGCATTTTACGGTTCCGTCTATATGCCCTTGTACAAAATGCCCGTCAATCCTGCCATTAGCTGGTAAGGAACGCTCCAAATTGATACTATCCCCTATCTTCAGATGCTTCAGGTTGGTTCTGGCTAAAGTTTCCTTTACAGCCATAACCTCATAGCGTGATTTTGAAATAGGTATTGCGGACAAACAAGCCCCGTTATGTGAAACACTTTCGTTTCGTTTTAATTTTCCGGCAAAACTTGCTTCCACTTGCAAATGCAGGTTCCCGCCTTTCATGGTGGTGCTTTTAACCTTCCCAACGTGCTCAATTATACCTGTAAACATGCTGCAAAATTAGGAATTAAAAATTAGGAATTACGAATGTGCAATTCAATTCCTAATTTTTAATTACTTTGCAGATAATTCTTGATTTTAAACTCCTACTTTCTACTTATTTTTTGCCCAAGTTTCTTGTCATACGGTTTAGCTCCATTGGTGATATAGTGCTTACAAGTCCTATAGTACGCTGCATTAAGCAACAGATAGCCGGCGCAGAGGTTCACTATCTTACCAAGAAAGCTTTTTTACCTGTTGCAAAGGCCATAGGAAATACCTATAAAATTTATTCCATTGAATCGGATATAAATGAAGTAATTGACGCTTTGAAAAAGGAATCTTATGATTTTATAGTGGACCTGCATCACAACCTGCGCTCGATGCAGGTAAAACGTGCCTTAAAAAAGGACTCGGCCGCTTTTCCTAAATTAAACATTGAAAAGTGGTTAATGGTAAACCTGCGGATAAATAAGCTTCCTAACGAGCATATTGTTGACCGATATTTTGAAACGGTTGATTCCTTAGGAGTAGAAAATGACGGGCTTGGGTTAGAATATCACATACCTCCTGATGAAGAAATAGATTTAATGAGTCTTCCCGCTTCTCATCGCGACGGTTATATTGGTTTTGTTATTGGAGCTAATCACTTTACCAAACAATTACCTGTTCACAAGATAATCTCTATTTGCAAACAGATTGATATGCCTATTGTTTTACTGGGAGGAAAAAACGATGAAGAAAAGGCAATTCAGATAGAACAAGCCATAGGAGCCAAAATCTTCAATGCTTGCGGAAAATACTCTATTCATGGTTCAGCATCCCTGGTGAGGCAGTCAAAAAAAATAATTACGCACGATACAGGATTAATGCACATTGCAGCCGCCTTTAAAAAAGATATCATCTCTGTTTGGGGCAACACAATCCCTGCATTTGGAATGTATCCATATAAACCCGGAGCTAATTCCAACATAGTTGAAGTAAAAGGGCTCTCTTGCAGGCCTTGTTCCAAAATAGGATATAAAGCTTGCCCTAAAAAGCATTTTAAATGTATGGAACAAATAGATGAAGATTTAATTGTTCAATTAATTAGGCGTTAGGAATCCTTTTACTAGTCCAAAAATAATTCCTGATTCCTAATTTTTAATTTTTAATTTTGTCACATTATGGAACTAAACGAACAGGAAAAATTCCGCCACGATGCGGCCGAAGAAATACGGAAACTGGGTATTGACCCCTACCCTGCTGCACTTTTCGAAGTAAATGCCAATGCCGCAGAAATACTTGCCAATTACGAGCGTGAAAAGGGCGACTATCAAAACATAAGTATTGCCGGGCGCATTATGGGCCGACGCATTATGGGCAACGCCTCCTTCGCGGAAATACAGGACCAAAGCGGCAGGATTCAGATTTACATTAAACGGGATGATATTTGTCCCACCGAAGATAAAACCCTCTATAATACCGTATTTAAGAAACTGCTCGATATTGGCGATATTATTGGCGTAAAAGGCTTTGTCTTCACTACGAATACCGGAACTATCTCCATTCATGTTACTTCGCTTACCTTGCTCTGCAAATCGCTCAGGCCATTACCTGTGGTGAAAGTGGACAGCGAAGGTGTGGCACATGATGTGGTATCAGATCCCGAACTTCGCTACCGTCAACGTTATGTGGATTTAATTGTAAACCCTCAGGTGAAGAATGTATTTATGCAGCGGGCCAAAATAATTAACTCCATGCGTAACTTTTTTAATGACCGGGGTTACCTGGAAGTGGAAACCCCCATATTGCAATCTATACCCGGAGGAGCTACAGCAAGGCCCTTCATCACGCATCATAATGCATTGGATATCCCGCTTTACATGCGTATTGCCAATGAACTATACCTGAAACGCCTTATTGTTGGGGGATTTGATGCGGTGTATGAGTTTGCCAAAGATTTCCGTAACGAAGGTATGGACAGAACCCATAACCCGGAGTTTACTCAAATGGAGATTTACGTGGCATATAAAGATTATGAATGGATGATGCAGATGACAGAGGAAATGCTGGAAAAAATAGCCATGGACCTTTATGGCACAACAGTAGTTCCTTGCGGAGAAAACACACTTGACTTCAAACGACCGTTTAAAAGAATAGGTATTTTGGATGCTATAAAAGAACATACCGGCGATGATGTATCCGCTATGGATGAAGACGAATTAAGGAAGGTTTGCCAAAAGCACAACATCCATGTAGAAGCGTCTATGGGGCGGGGAAAGCTGATTGATGAATTGTTCTCCGCCAAGTGCGAAAAACATTATGTTCAACCAACTTTTATTACAGATTATCCGGTTGAAATGTCGCCTTTAACTAAAAAGCACCGCTCCAAACCCGGACTGGTAGAGCGTTTTGAACTGATGGTAAACGGGAAAGAACTGGCCAATGCATATAGTGAGTTAAATGATCCGGTTGAACAGCGACTGCGCTTTGAAGAACAAATGAAGTTAGCCGCCCGCGGAGATGACGAAGCCATGACCATAGATAACGACTTTTTACGTGCACTGGAATATGGTATGCCTCCCTGTTCCGGCATTGGTATGGGTATTGACAGGCTTACTATGCTTATGACCAATAATCCATCTATACAAGATGTGCTTTTCTTCCCTCAAATGAGGCCTGAAAATTTTTAGTCGGATTAATTTAAAAAGGTTTTTAGCCATGCCATTGCCTCCGGCTCGGTGGAGAACATTTTTACGTGTGACCCCTTTACTACACTGGTAAAATAGTCAATCATAATCCGTATTCCAAGTTTTTCAGATATAATGGCCGTCGCAATGCGGTCTTTATCCAGCATATCGCTTTTTAAATATTCCATAGCCTCGTTGCACATGGTATGATGAGAACGTGCATCAACCTTTACCAGTTTTTTTTCGTTATAGCCCAATTGGCGGTATATATCGTGCAGCGCTATAATAGAGTCTTTATCAACATGGGCATTTTCCACAACATCGAGGTGGATAATACCATGCTCATCACGATATATAACATGCGCTTTCGTCTTAATCTGTTCCATAAACAGGACTACTTAAATTAAATAATTGAGTAAAAAATAGAGTGCATCAGGTGTTGGCAAAATTAGCATTCAAGGAATCAAATCCCCTAGATGTTGATAAATTTTCAAAATACTTTTTATGTGTCCTCACTTATTATTTCATTTTTTCCCTTCTTCATCTCCCAACGATTCCTGAATCTCCGCAATAGCTTCCTGCCTTTCTTCAGGTGTCATCGCTATAAATTCTTCCAGTTCGGGAACTTCCTTCAGCACTGCTGTTGCAGGCTTTGGAAGCACATATTGCATGAGTGCAAGATAGATTTGTAGAAAATCTTTACTGTTCAGATTTTCCATGTGCTTTTTGAATGTTGTTTTATTTTTAAGCACAAAATCGCGCAAAAAATCGCGTTGTTCAACGCTCACTTTATGAAAACCTCCTTTGGGCCTTCCTTTGGGATTACCACTTTTTCCTTTTTCAAATTGCATAATTATTCGGGTTTTAATTGTTTAAAATAACAGGGAATTATCAGGGGAAATAACAGAGAAATAACAGGAATAACAGGGAAAATTGAAATTTTGCAGTCGATTGATAAACAGTAAGTTATAAATTTTATTCCCTGTTATAACAGGGAATAACAGAGAAGGCAGTATAAAAAAGTATTGTTTTGCTTGTTGAAATTGTAAAGTCATTTTGTTTTTCATACTGCAAAAATAAACTATGAAAAAGTGGTTTCGGAAAAAGTCAATGACTTTTTAAAATTCACAACTTCTATTGAAAAAGGAAAGGGAAGCAGCGGTAACCCAACTTAAGTAGATATTACGCGAATATTTTCTTTAACTTTGTCAATTAAAAAACCAATATATCTATGATAGATGAAGATAGTCCAGTAGAGTTTTGGGGTTCACTTAGCTACTCTTCAAAGGATTTTATAACAACCACACACATTTTTCCGTGGATGCCTATCTCAATTTCAGAAGATAAGGGTTTGCCTTTTTGAAAACGAGATTAGTGTTTAGAGGGTTTATTGTAGTTTAAGTCTTGGGCTCCGACCTTCAACAATTTATAGCTGATAACTTATCACTTATAACTCATAACCCATAACTATTTATGTTACTTTTGCGTTATGGAATTCACCGCCCAACAGATAGCTGCATTAGTCAACGGAAAGATAGAGGGAGATGCCTCTGCCAAAGTGGGTAAGCTCGCCAAAATTGAAGAAGCTACGGAAGGTTCTCTTACCTTTCTATCTCATCCTAAATATGTTCCTTATCTAAAAACTACGGGTGCATCTGTAATAATAATTACAGATGGAATTACGGATGAAAAAGGTGCAGCTACTTTAATAAAGGTTAAAGATTCCCGCCAGGCATTCACCATATTGATGGAGGCTTATCACAAACAACAATTTGCTAAATCGGGTATTGAAAAGGATGCCAATGTATCGCCTAAAGCCACACTGGCAGGGAATGTATATGTAGGTTCATTCACATTTGTCGGGGAAGATACAAGTATAGATGCCGCATCTTACATTTATCCCGGAGTCTATATAGGTGAAAATTGCAAGATTGGTAAAAGCTGCATTATTTATCCCGGAGTTAAAATATACCGAGATTCCGTTATCGGCGATCATTGCACGCTGCATTCAGGCGTGGTAATTGGTTCTGATGGTTTTGGATTTGTCCCCAATGAAGAAAACAACTACCGCAAAATGCCGCAAGTTGGTAATGTGATTATTGAAAACAATGTGGAGATAGGATCTAATACAACTATTGACAGGGCTACCATGGGGTCCACCATTATACATAAAGGAGTTAAGTTAGATAACCTGATACAGATAGGCCATAATGTAGAAATTGGAGAGAATACCGTTATTGCCGCACAATCGGGTGTTGCCGGTTCCACCAAAATAGGCCGCGATTGCATGATTGGAGGACAAGTGGGCATTGTAGGGCACCTTACCATTGGCGACAGAGTGAAAATAGCTGCACAATCGGGTATTGGCTCCAGCATACCAGACGACAGCACAATACAAGGTTCTCCTGCCCTCGACCATATGGATTATAAAAAGGCTTATGTCATCTTCAGGCATCTGCCTGAACTGAACCGAAAGATAAAAGAATTGGAAGCAAAAATTGAAAGCTTGACAATTTCTAAATAAAGTTTCGACAAAAAATCTTATTATTGTAATCTTAAAAAGTTTATAGTCTGCCCCATAAAGACTAACAACCATAAAGAATGAGTGAAAAACAACGCACAATTAAGAATCCTGTAAGCCTGAAAGGCAAGGGGTTACATACTGGAATAGAGACAACAATAACTTTTAAGCCTGCACCCGTTAACCACTGGTATAAGTTTAAAAGGATTGATTTGCCCGGTGAGCCGATCATTGATGCTGATGTAGACAATGTAACAGATACTGAAAGAGGTACTACGCTGGAACAAAATGGAGGCAAAGTGGCTACTACTGAACATCTTTTAGCAGCACTCGTTGGCCTGGAAATTGATAATTGCTTAATCGAGGTAAGCGGCCCTGAAATTCCGATTATGAATGGCAGTTCCATGCCTTTTATAGAAGCATTGGAAAAAGCAGGAATTGTTGAACAAGATGCTCCACGAGTATATTTTGAGTTAAAAGATAATCTTACCTACGAAGATGCCAAAGGGCATATTGAAATGCTTGCCGTTCCCCAGGAAAGTTTCCGGTTAACGGTTATGGTGGATTATAATTCCGAAGTTCTTGGAACACAACATGCCACCATATACAATGTAAGTGAATTTAAAAAAGAAGTGGCCGCTTGCCGCACCTTTGTATTCCTTCATGAGCTGGAGTTGCTGCTGAAACATAATCTTATTAAAGGCGGCGATTTTGATAATGCCATTGTACTGGTAGACAGGGAAATTCCAAAAGAAACAATGGAATATCTGGCCAAAGTATTTAACAAGAAAAGCAGCGAAATAGAAGTTAAATATCCGGGCATTTTAAATAATACCAAGCTTAATTTTTATAATGAACCTGCCCGCCATAAACTATTGGATATGGTAGGTGACCTTGCCCTTGTGGGCATGCCCATAAAGGCACATATTCTTGCCGCAAGACCCGGCCATTCCGGCAATGTGGCATTTGCCAAGAAACTGAAAGACGCAGCTAAAAAGGATAGGTTTAAAAAAGGAGTAGCCAAGTACAATCCAAATACTACCCCTTTAATTGGAATAACCGAAATAATGAGCCTTCTGCCACACCGCCCTCCCTTTTTATTGGTAGATAAAATACTTGAATTGAGCAGCACCCATGTGGTTGGTGTAAAAAACGTTACTATGAATGAGGATTTCTTCCGCGGGCATTTCCCGGGAAATCCTATTATGCCCGGCGTTCTGCAAATAGAAGCCATGGCGCAAACGGGAGGAATACTCGCCCT
>Ga0302197_10001760_pt1 | contig 20481 bp, 14 predicted proteins | sample II_Bog_N2_1_FD_193526 | JGI IMG/M metagenome (GOLD analysis project Ga0302197, IMG submission 193526) | Peat permafrost microbial communities from Stordalen Mire near Abisko, Sweden - II_Bog_N2_1 | ecosystem: Environmental > Terrestrial > Soil > Wetlands > Peat | place: Sweden: Abisko...
CCCAACCCCTATCCTATCCATTTTTATTCACCAAATTAAAATATAACGCTCTATACAATCAAATACTGCTCTGACCGCTACCTGATAATCTGTCCAGTGTATTTTGAATCCAATAACTTCCTACGTCTTATAACTGATACTTAGGTAATGTCCGATCAATGGAATTTTACATATAGTGTCATAGAGCTCAGGCAGAAAGCTACGGAATATCAGTAGAAAGCCAATCACTTGGGCTACTGCACCGAAAAAACCGAAGTTGAGAACTATAAGGGTCAACCCACAAAAATAGACGAATGATCCTTTTATCTTGCCTAATTGCCAAAACGAGTACCCTTCTTTGTGAAGAACTTGAGTATACCCCCTACTCCAACGAAGAAGTAGAGTCCAAGCAAGAAGAAGATCTACATAAGTCGACTCGAACATTGGATATAAGCAGGAGCGACCTGGCGAAGAAGAGCATGATGCCGAAGAAGTAGAGAAGAGATGCGATTACGAGGAGAATAAGCCCCATTTCTGAGTGGAAAAGACGATACTTTTGTTGTCATCCATGCTGAATAGTTGCATCATCTGTATAATAATTGCAATTACAAAATGTGCCAAGTCAACAGTCGATATTGTAATTGTTGCGCTCTGTAAAATTAAAAATAGTTTATGTTTTGCCTAATCTTAGAATATCTCTTCAGATAGAATTTATATTGTTGTAAATCAGATGTAAGCTGGCAAGGACGATTTTAAAGTTTACCCAATGCGCTTTGTGGTCGTGTCCCTCTTCTCTATGGCACTGTTTATGACATCTGTCAACATCAATACTCTCACTCCTATTGCCAAATACCTATAGGTTATCTATGAGCAAAACCCTCTCATCGTCAACTCAGGAGCTCTCCTATTCGCACTCATGCACCCGATTTTCACCTTTCCAGCAGCATACACTATTGATACCTATGGTACGAGGGTTGGTATAGCTCTAGGTAGCGTACTTTGTTTGATTGGCACTGCCTTCAGATTGTTGGTTAATACTTCGTTTGCATTCGTCATAGTTGGTCAGATAATTGCAGGAATTGGTAGACCTTTCATCATGAATTGCCAAGCTAAAATATCATCAAATTGGTTCACAGCTTAAACTCGAGGAGGAGTGACACAAATTCTAACATTGATAATGAATATCTCTTTGATAGTTGGAATATTTATTCCAGGAATTGTTTTCGGAGGATATAATGTCGAACATACCAGCGAAGAAAACGTGGAAGAAGGCAAAAAACTAACATTCAATCTGATGGTAGTAGAGACCATACTAGCTATCGTCTGTTATGTGCCAAATATTATCTTTCAGGTCAATAATCCGCCAACTCCGCCATCAGACTCAGGTAAAGTACAAAGATAATCCTTCAAGAAAACCATCAAGACTCTTTTTCATCATAAAAACTTCATTCTGCTTCTGGTAGCATTTGGTTGCTACTTCGGCATATTCAATGCTATTTCAATAGTCCTGTCTTATCTACTCCAGCCTTGGTTTAGCGACGACCTACCACTGGCAGTCGGCGTGGTTGGAGGCAGCCCAGTAATATCCGGCATCATTGGAGTGATTATTTTTGGGCATTTACAGCGAAAAAGCGGCAAATTTAAGAAATACATCGTTATATGCATGATCGGTACTAGTTGATTCATCTAGGCTGCTGCACGGCAATGATTCTGTTTTATCCCCTACTAGAAACCAACATTCTAGTTTTGGTTAGTCTCGTTTCGGCCTACAACTCATTCTTTCTAATCCCTTTGGTGCCGATCATGCTAGAACTGGCTTGTTAAATTTCTTTTCCGATGGGTTAGGGCTCTGCAGTTGGATTGTTATTTGCTATGGGCAATTTCGCAGGATTTGTTCTAGGCATATGTATGACATTAATTGTTCAAGGAGATTCTAAATAACAAACTGCAGGCGGTCTAGCCTTCTGCTTCGGCATTTTTCTGATTGGACTGGTCATAATATACTTTATGAAATAATAACGAAATCGCCTCAACTATGACATCCAAAAATCAAATCTACGAAGGGAGGCATTGCTCTCAGAACACGAAGAAGGCAATAACATCATTATATCGGATGAGCATCAGTCTCCTCTAAAGGAAGCATTATTGAACCCTCCCTCAGATAAGAGTGAGAGTCAATAATCTTGATGTGTATAGTAACTGTAATTATTATAAAGGCTGTCATAAGATAGTTATATCACATCTGCAAAGCATTGCGCATTTCACTGAGAGTATCTTCATAGTCTCCAAAAGAGACTGCCTTTTTTTTCGCTGCTTCGGGGGCAGGAGCTGAGGGTCCACGCTGGTAATTCGACCCGTTTGATCTAGCAGCGTCAGGGTTTCCTTTTTTAAGATTTTTGCATTCCTCTTCCAGTTGGAGATACTTTTGCTTGAATTTTTTGAGTTCTTCGAGGAATATATCTTTTCCCATTTGTTCCTCCTCCAATTTTTATTGTAGTTCCTTGACAAGTTTTGCATTATTCGCATTACCCCATCCTTCGACCCTCAATAAGATCTCAGCTGCTTACCTGCGAAGATTTTCTCCTTGTTCATGAAGCACTTAAATCCCAGGTACATTAATTAATTTGGTCTTGAGTTCACTGATGATGACACTGGCCCTCCTTAATTAGTTCTCATATACTACAATTTGAGAATCATACTGCGCAATTGCAACATTTTATGGAGGGTAATTAGTTTGAGTATTTTGTCTGGAGGCTGAATTGAGGTTGACTTAGCGCTATCCGATAGTTTCCATACGAGTTCTCAGTTGTGAGTTTTATTCCTTGAGTAGTCTATTTTCTTCCTTCAATCTATTGTCCTACCTCAGTCTGTTCTCTTCTTGGAGTCTACTTTGGTCTGGCAATGTGCTTTGATCTCGCAGTCTGCTTTGTTCTTGTAATTTATTTTGATTTCTACTTTGAGCTTACTCTTTCAGTCGGTTCTCTTCCTTAAGTCTGATCTCTTCCCTCTGTCTGTATTAGTCTCTAATTTTCTCTTCTCTTTGCCTAAATTATTCTCTTAATCTATTCTAAAGCTGATATTTGTCCTCTTTCAATTTGGTGTCGTCTTTAAATCTACTTTATTCCCTTTGTTTTTCTTATCTCAATCTACTCTCTTCCCTCTGTTTTTCCTCCTTTAATTTTGTATTTTCTTTCACTCTACTGTCTTCTCTTTTTCTGTTCTCCTCCTGAATGATTTTCTCTTCCCTGGCTCTATAGTCTTCCCTTAATTTTTCTTATCTAACTCGACTTTCTTCTCTGATTTTTTCTTCCCGAAGTCGATTCTCTTCCCTAAGTTTGTCCTCTTACCGTAACCTCTTTTATTCTCGTAGTCTATTCTCTTCCTTCAGTTTGGCATTTTATTCTCTCAACCTATTCTCTTCTTATTGTCTTTCTGTTTCATTGACAATATTTTTATTTGATTCCAATTTGCTGTTTTGTAGATCATTAGCCAATCTGTCTCTTTCCAACTTAAACTGGTCTCTTTCTAATTTGATTTGGTCTCTATCCCTCTGAAGATGCAATATCTCGTTTAAAGCTTTACGCTCAATCTCAGATATCATCATTAACGTATTTTAGTTTAATCCCATTTTTGAACGATCTTGAGACAGATTAAATCCTCTACTTTCATAGCCTTGCATCTTAGATTGCTTTATAGAAACTGGATCTTGGTTATTTAATTGTTGATTTGATTGGTAAACTTAGGGTTAGAAAGCTCGGGGTTATGTTGCTCGAGACTCAGTTACTTGTCGCTATGTCGCTTGACGATCAATTGCTCTTGGTTCAGTCGCTTGACGTTAAGCAGCTTGCTCACTTGTTAGCCTCTGTTCAGTTGCTAACCGTTGTTCAGCTGGCTGTCTTTCACTTGTAAATCGTTGCTCAGTTGCCTGTCGCTCACTTGCGATCCTTTGCTCACTCGGCTGTCGTTCACTTGTTAATCTTTTCTCAGTTGGCTGTCTTTCACTTGTGAATCGTTGCTCAGTTGCCTGTCGCTCACTTGCGATCCTTTGCTCACTCGGCTGTCGTTCACTTGTTAATCTTTTCTCAGTTGGTTGCCGTTAACTTGTGAATCTTTACTCAGTTGGCTATCGTTCACTTATTAACCTCTATTCAGTTTGCTGGCGTTCTGCTGTATACCTAAGATCATGTGGTTGGCGTTAGCTTGTAAATCTCTGTTCACTAGCCTGCCTTTCATTAATTAATCGCTGATCAATAGACTGATATTCAGTTGTAAACCTCTGATCAGTAGGCTGACGTTAACTTGCTAGCCTCTGATCAATTTGCCGATAATCCGTCATATACTGCTGTTCAATGGGCTGACGTTCACTTGTGAGTCTTTGTTAAGTTATTCTTCTTTCAGTTGTTTGTCGTTCTGTCGCTCTCGGTTCTGTTGTTTGCCGTTCAATATATCTATAATCAGTTCCGGATCTTTCAGTTGCTCTGGGATCAGTTACTAGCTGATCTGTTGTTCTTAAATCAAAAGGTGGTCTTTCTGTTGTGAGAGGGGTGGTTCTGTGCAAGAAAGAGAGCACTTCGTTCTCAACCTTAAGTACCTATCTCATCTCCTAATATGAAAGTGAGCCTTCATTTTTACAAAGTTGAATAATTTCCTGTAGCCTATCGACAACTTAAACAGTTTTATCTCCCGGACCAATATAATTTTCCATTTCTCTGGGTGTCAATGCCGTTGATTCCACATGTCGAATAGGTGGTGCTAGTCCCGGTTTATTCTCATAAATGGTTTATAGTTGTCTCCTTTCCGCCAGCAAAGCTGCTGTTTCCCTTTCTAGTTTGCTTTTGACAACATCATATTTATCCATTGTTTTGAATTTGAATTATAACAACAAAATCAGCTCTATCAATAAATACTATAATTATATCTCATTCAACATTACTGGAAGAATTAATATTTTGGCATATGATTCTTCTGTCAGTAGATGTCGTATAAAATCAATTTGCCTTTCAATGAAAATTGGTGGAAATTGAATTTTTTTAACTTTTGCTGTTTACTAGTCAGTAAATAAAATAAGAAAGAACTAAGTTAGGCTACATACATTTCTTTACAAAAAAACGTTTAGCGTGGAATTCATGTTAATTGTGACTAGATTTGGGCTGTGCTCTTTTGGCATCCATTACATCCTCTTTTTTTCGTAACTAGCTGCTATAATTATATTAATACTAAGGAAGAACACCAAAATTAAAATGTCTACTTTTTGCTAATTCTAAGTCTGCAGCACTGCAAATGAAAACGTCATGAGCTTTCCCTCTGATAATGAGAGCTAGTTTGAATTGCCTTGCTAAATTAATAAAAATTCTTTAGCATGCCAAAAAATGAAAATTGAAAAGTTGAAAAGAAACAAGAAAAGATTTAACCAATCTACCTGGACTTTAAAATAGAATATAGCCTACAAAAACTTCTTAGAAGAATACCAAGACCTCTTCGAGACTGACAACCGATCCAGAAGATCCATGAGGATCAATGTTTTAATCAGCAAGTTCGTCAAAACACGTTCTTCTGATCAGTGTCGAAGTCATCATCAAAAAATGATAAAATGCCATAAAAACGTGCCTTCGATTATTCGCTATATAGAAACTTTGGAGGTTAGTCTTGACTCCTAAAAAGCAGTAAAAACATCAGCGGCAATTGGCTAAGAGGACCTTTCTCCTTTATAAGATACCCAAAATAATTAGGACTTCGGAGACAATACTCTCCTTTTAATAAAGTGCTAAAATATATGGGAATTAGTTTAGGACCAAGTCTGGTGGGACGGTACTGAACTTTGATTATCTATTCTATGTTATACTTCTCAACAACAATAAAAATAGAATAAAATTAATTTTGGTTTCCAGAGAAATGACCTAGCAATGAATATTAATGACAGTAACAGACATCAAATTATCATACAAAGTTGGCATTCTTCACGCAATTCTTGTTTTTTCTCAAAAAACAACTTTAATTAATCATGTAAAATCAGTTTGGAGAAAAGAATGATTAAATTCATAATTCGGGTTATTAAAATGGACCTCCTTCATGTATTGGTGTCCGCTGAATTATGATTTGCGATATTAGGTCGATCTATTATCTATGCTCAATAATAAAATATAAAATAAACTTATAAATCAAAACCCTATCATTAAACCTTGATGATTCAGGATAATTTTGCATGTACATTATCAGTATTCTGAAGGAAGCATTTACTAAAAGTGGTTGACTTAATTTTATTTAATAAAAATGGAATATAAGTGAGTAGATATGGGGAAGCATAGCATCATTCACGTTGGTTAGGGCGGTCCTGTTTCTCATTCTCGCCTAAGTCGTAAAATAAGTACCAATCATTGTGCTGAATAAATCCTTGTTCTAATGGGCACCAGACATCTCCTCCCACTCAATTTTGATATTGTTCTCCGATAGATTGAGTTTGAGAAGGGAATCGTCGATATTTTTCCTCTCCTCCGCGATAAAGGCATCAATTCTTTTTGTTTCCTTTAGCACTACGTTATAGATTGTGTTAAAATATTTACTCAGAGTATCCTTTTTGTACAGTCGATGGAAATTCATTGCCACTAACATCGTCTGATTAAACAACCGAAGGGTACTTAGCAATACTTGCAAGTCTTTTTTCTGTTGCTAGAGTTTTTTACGCTTTTTTTGAACTTAGGTACCGCTTGGCTCGCCAATCTCTTCAAACTTTAAATTATTTTTAATAGGTTGAAACTCTTCAAAAGCAGCTGAGGATAAATTTTCATCTTAAGGGTACATTTCTCTGATTTGATCATGAGGAATTAGAATTTCATCTATCATTTCCATCTTACTTGAAGGATTCATTAACATCTATTAGTTGTAAGGCTTATAAGGAAAGTTCCCGCTCTCAATCAGTAGGTCTTACAAGCCATCATCATCTTGCTTATGAAAAAGATACGTTCTTGGGAAGGAGAAGAAGAGCGGGCCACACTATGTCCCCTCAAATGACTTTTATCTCTTGAAATCTGGTCTTCTTCTAGCTTGATTGGCATTTAGAGATATTCAGGCTTGAATTCGTGACTGGACGAATTCTCAAACAGGTAATGGTGCATTTCTTCGTTGGAGGGAGGTTTGAGGTTGTCAAAGAACTAAGTAGCATCGAGTCGAGGAAACAACTGCTTCGATTGTTTGCGCGGGTGCATGCCTTTTGAAACCAAATGTGATTATCAATAATCTTAACGGTTAGTCTAACTTTAACCCGCTTCAATTTGGGACAGTTAGTATATGTATAATAAAATGATATAAGTATAGGTATCAGATGTTTTATACACAAAATGATAGACTGTTTGCTGATGAAGTCCCACTATATTTGATGATGTTGGCTATTTGCATTGAAGAAAGGATTTCTTCGGTTATATTATAATAATTTCGATGAGTGGGTGGTAAAAAAATCTTAAAAAAGACTTCTCTCTTGGGCAGTATTATACGCAATTAGAAAAATACGAGGCAAAATCTGGTGGAATCAAATACAAACCCCTTAAGAAAGATATCAGCGTTTCTTCTTTCGCAAAAGAAGCCTCAAAACCATTTAATACTCAGCAAACATATAAAGAAGCAACCACTATAGAGCGACCTAAGCTTGGCCTTAGTGATAAGTACACTCAAAAGCTATCCTTTCAAAATTACGAGAGCAGTAAACTTGAAAGCTTCAAGAAAAGTAAAATCAATGATGATCGCAAAGCCAACATAATTATGATCGATTCACTGGCAAACTCAGGTGTCAGTTCCAAGCATTGGTTAGCCGAGAGTTAAGCCAAAGAAAAATAAAATATACAATTTAGCACCAAAGACGAGAAAACTTTTGTAGACCACTGCACGCAGCTTTATTAAATGACAAATTCCTACCCATCAGTGGACTAACTGACGAAGGAAATCAACAAAAGGGACGAAGTATATCAGTTGGTGGGTCAACAATTTGAAGGATTACCAGAGGAAAGATACAAAGAGCAATTGTAGGCATACTTTCATGAGCACGAACTGATGAAGGACATAATTGCATAATTTAAATCCATGAGTAAGCTATAGGATAAAGATCTCAACGAACTTTACTATTTCCTCAAGGACTGAAGGCTGATATATATATTTTACGTGGCTGTTAAACTGATGTAGATCACTTTCAAAATATGAGATGAACTGCCTTAAAGGATATGCAACTCAAATTGCAATCTTTGACGTGGATCAACGATTCTTATTCACTTTTCGACTATGATGCCAAATAACTTAGTGTAGAGTCATACTTGTTTGAGCATTGTTCCTCCCCCATCACAATTTATCGAAATCATTCAGGGATGGCATGCCCAAATGTTATCGCTATCGACCAAAACATTAATAATAATTTGGATAATAATTTGGATCTCGATTAATACGAGTTGCTAACTCAATTTTTAATCAAACGCCATTATAAAGATTTTGTTAGTTTATAGTTTGCGAACAGTTCTTTAATTTAGCCTGAAGAGATTTATTAGCCACAACCGTTTCTTGAACATTTTAATCAATTTGAGCAAAGGGAGGAAGTCTACTTTGTTGCCAGAAGACCAAAAAACAATACTGATTATTCAAATGGTTTAAAGCTATGTATTCTTTTATTTATTTAGAGGTCGGACAAACCATTAAATTGGGAAAAGTAATGCTCTTCGTTAGTGAAGTATGTTTTCGTGGGAAAACGAGCATTTCCAAAAAATATAACGAAAAGATATATGCAAATAAACTAATTAAGAAGTATGTGGCGGACGAGACAAAAACAGAAGATGGCCAATCCAAAGTTTGCAAATACTGTATGAGCGAAATCGAAGATAAAGATAACTTTCTGTTTAATCCTTGCAAATGTTCTGGTTCTTGTGGTACGGTGCATATTGAGTGCTTACTAAAGTGGATACAAGCCAAAGTTAAAAAGGAAGCAATTGGAGGCACCATGCATTTTAGTTTTAATAAATCAGCTTGTGAGATATGCAAGGCCTAATTTCCAGTCGTAGTAGAGACAGAAGAAGGAAAAACGATTGAACTTTTACCTTTTGAAAAACCGAAAGGAGATTACATGATACTTCAAGGAGCTAGTGGAGTATCGGAAAGAGTTTTAATGATTAAAAATTTACCAGAAGGAGGGATTAAAATTGGACGGGGCAATGACTGTTAAATTAGATTTACAGAGGTTACAGTATCAAGGAACCATGCATTCATCCGATTAAGATAGTCAGGCTTTTATATTTATGACAATAAATCAAAATTTGGCACATTGGTCAGACGATAACGGATGAGAATCGATGTGGGGATGGGCTGTCAACAATGCATCCAAATTGGCCGCACCATTATAATCCTTGAGATACGTTAGAAATAAAAACAGAAAAACGAGCGATACGAATTGAAATATTCGAGTAATAGAATGATGAAAGAATTATGGTGATCTCTATCGTATTAATTTATAATAAACTAATAAGTTTTAGAGATCATTAATCCTATAAGATCATTGCTTTTTGCGAGATTTAGCCTATAAAAAGGATTGATAGAGCTGCTGAGTTAAATTAATCTCGCTGTTTAAGGTCGACATCTTTTTTTAGTAATCGAGAATCTTCTATTTACTAATTTTATCGAGATTTCGATGCTGATAATCTATCTTTTTGAGTTCAGTCTCCGCTTTTTAAAGAGCGAGAGATTTGTTGAGGATATCGGTCTTTAGTTTTTAGTTCTACTGTATTAATCTCGATGTATCAATTTCGTATTTCCTTTTCATTTGGTCAATTTAAATGTTCCAGAATGTTTAGATTTAAACTTTTTGCTTTTCCAGTTGAGAGGTCAATTCTCTTTTTGAGCCGCCACCCTACAATATGTTCATTTGATTTTTCTTGAATTAGTTTTTAAGGCTGTCATCTAACTGCTTGATATACTTGTTGAGCCTTCCCACATCTTTCTCAAGTTATTAGACAATAAAGGACAACTTATTCTTTTCTCGCTCTTCTTTGTCTTTCTCCCTCTGTAACCTTCTTTCTGAGTTTTTGAATTATCTTTCCATGACAGCTTGGTTTTATTCTATTTTTTCCCTTTATTTTCGATCTCTTTCTCTTTATTCTTATCTTTCCTTCCTTTCCTTTTTGCTCTTCTCCAATATACTCTTTATTTCATCTTCATATTTATTCTTTATTTCGTGAATTTACTCATAGAGTCTTTTTAACTCATTGTTCTTAATTTCATTTGAGGAAGTCAACTTTGCAATCTGCTGAGTCATGAAGGTGATATTGTTCTGATATTCTGAACTTAAAACCTCTTTTTATGCTTCGATTTTATGAAAACTCTAGTGCAAATTTTTTAATTACCCTGTGTTTAAATCACCAGAATCTTTGATCCTGTCTAACAAACTGGTGATTCTCTGATCTCTTTCTTTAATTTTATCGGTTAACTCATTGACTGTTCTCTCATAATCTTTTCTATCTCCATCCCGTTGTTTCTCCTTTTCTTTTAAGAAGTTTTAAAGTTCAATTTTATCATCCTTCAGAGTATTGAGCAACTATTAATACCTCACGTCTAAGGCTTTAAGATCAGCTGCATGTATCTCCATTAGCTTTTGCCTCAGGTTGTAGAGTTCAAGCTCTCCTTATCTCTATATTTCATATATCTTCTCTTTTAGACCAGAAATTTCACTTAGCATTTCTTTTCTATTCTAATCATGCTCCGTGGCTTGTCTGCTGATCTCAGCCAGTAATTTCGTGATTTCATCATTCTTTATAGAAATGATCTCTTTCAAGCCATTGAGTTCAATTGTGAAAACTTCTCCTTGATCTTCAAGGTTCTTCTTAATATTCTCCACCTCGAAATTTATCATCTTCTAAAATTTTTCCTTGAGTCGGTCGATTTATTAATTCTTTTCTTCGACAGACTTATTGATGGCTTATTTTTAATCATCAATGATATGACCTAGCCGTGCGATTTCTTAATCTTTTTCCCTCCTTATTTTTTATACTCGATTATTTATGATTCCTTACACTGTCTCTTTCTCATGGATAACTTTTTGCAGCTGCCGGATTGTAAATTTGAACTCATCTTCTTTCTAATCAAAATCTCTCCTCATTTGAGAAATTTCCTTTTTAATGTTGTCCTCGCTCTTCAATCGTTCAGCGGCCAGTTAAGTGACCCTTCTGATTTCGCTATCTTCAGCCTTACGAGTCCATTTTTCAATTTCTTAAAGGAGTCCTTGCTTTTCAGCGGTCCACTCTTCCGTCTTATCCTTTCTATCTTCCATAGACCTGTTTATTTTTTAATTTAGGGATTTGAGATCCCTCACTGATTTATCTCTTATGTCAAGTTCTTTTTTAATATTCAGATTCTCTCCCATGAGAGTTTCATATTTGATTTAAAAATCTTCTGCTCTTCTCAGCTTGATTCTGACCTTGTTAAGTTAATCCTGAAGGATGTTATTATCGCTTTCCAATCTTCTAACTTTGCGAATATAGAAATCTAGATCATTGGGAGTAAGAGCCTCGGGAATAATTCTTTTCTTGATTTAATACTCGATTTATTTTTATACTCTTGGGGGACTGGACATTTGTGTTTAATAATATAATTACAACGGTTAATTTCACTAACCACATATTGATAATAAATATCTTTCGATAATTTTACAGTTACGATAAGCCTTTATCTTTATTTTATCATTTTTGTCATATCTTCTTTTTACTCAAAAATCAGATTCTTTTTTCATTAGGAGCCAACAAAACGAGTTAATTTTGTATCCTTATCAGAATAATGCTTATATAATTAAATCAGTCGAATATCCAATGAGATTGTCAATAAATTTATAATCTAAATAAATATAACTTTATGAACCAACGCGAGCCAACTATTTCTTCTAAAAATATTCCGGATTCCAAAATGCGCGACCAATCTCAGCAATAAGTTACGCCATTTTAAGTCCTCAAAACACAAGTCTATCCAGTTATCAATCAAATAATTCTCAAAGTATAACGCCATTTATTGAGCTCATCGATCATATCGTCAAATCATAGGAAGTGACCAAACACGAGTAGAGATTGAAAAAGAAGAAGGTAATTGACGAGCTCGAGAGGAAATATCTAGAACGAGACATATAGAGAGAGGAAATGGGCTCGGACTATGAATAAAGTGACGATGAAGAGTATCATAAAGCCTTAGGCATGCCTAAACAAGCAGTCTAAACTCTAATTCGAAAACGAATAGCCAAGCATAAAAGCAAAATAATCGACAATGACAGCGATGCATAAATTGACTCTAACGTATTCAATCCCATCGATTTCATCATCAATGAGCTTAAGGCCTACCAAGCTAGCAAAGGCAAATGATAAACTATATGCAATACAATAAAAAGGAGTATCATTATTCCTACTCTTCGTTAAACATCGATATTTCTGGGTCTGGAAATTGTGCTCGAATGTCTTCAGGACATAAACCTGTTTTAAGCTGATGGATCATCCATTCAAATTTCTTATGTAATGGAGTTGGCGCCTCTTCGTTCTCGATGGAGCACTGATTAGGTAAAACGTTGGCACAGCGAGCCATTCCTTCAATGAATTATATTTCTGTCATTTTAGTGAAGCGTTAGGATTAGAGTTCGTCGACGTGAGTCATCATGCCAGTATTGAAACTAACAAATGTATCTCTCTCCGTTATATAATTACTGAGTCCTGCTCTCTCGATGATTGACTTGAATTCAGCCAAGCACATAAAGGGTTTTTATCCTGGTTTTAGTTTGAGTTTTGAGTTTCTCTTGTAAATGGCTGCAAAGATAGGTCGATATTTCTTAATGAGCATATCATTATATTCGATGAAATATTTTTATAGTCTCCATTGATTCGAATTGTATTGAGGGGCGAGTGGTTCTACATAATCCTTTAAAAGGAGACTGATGCTTTCGTTAAATGTATCAGCCACGCCATTTTTCTTAAATTTCTCCTCAGCTAATCTTACTAAGGATTACATAAATTGGAACCGAACAAGGCCTCTTTCAGGATTCAAAGAGTTGCCTTTCCAATCAGCCCCGGACATTGAGTTAGTTGTTATAAAAGTTAAATCTATAATTTTCAGGGGAGTGTCTTTGTTGATAATCTTCGCAATTTGACAAAATTCAGTAAACGGTTGGTTTGACACTGCCCAGATGTCTCCGAAAGGACTCCACGAGGCAAATTGTTTGTATATATTTTTGATCGTGGGATAATATTTCCATAGTATTTCCTTGACTTTTTATTGGTCGACTTGATTTTTGATAAGATTCATTAGCTTTGATTGTTTCCAATCGCGGTCAAAGCACTTCCTTAGAAGTTCCTCATCTTCCAGTTTCCATTATTTTGCCCAAACCGAACGTTCATATTTCCAAGGTATCTTTTATTTTTTGGTCATTAGTCCATTGGCCCGAGGCACAGATTTAACACTAATCTAATTCCATTCATTGGCTATCTTCATTGCTTTTCCTTATCCGTAATGGACGTGTTCAACCTTAAACTCTATTTGAACATGCTCCATTTCATAGGTATGATTTTCAAACAACGGAATCCTCTCTTTCGGCAGTGATCCATCCAGATGCATTGACTGATTCACTGTAAAGAAGTATCTATATTTTTTGGGAGGCACCATCGTGGTATACCTCACTTGATGTTCATTGACAGCTATCAGTCTCGGCTCATATTTTTCAAAATCGAAATGAATATAAACCAAGAGCTTTTCATTCGATTTCGGTAAATTTAATTTAAATTAATGCTCGTACCATCCTTAACAGATCCAGCAGACATTTTTGTATATCTCACTCTTGTAGGCGTTTCTTTATCGGTTGGATGTTATTTCATATCCATTCATCCTCTGTTTTTCAATGGAATGCAAGAGGGTTACTTCCTTCTCCTCGAGAATTAAAAATCCACGCGAGTTGACATACCCATAATTGCCTCTAAAATGTAGACCATATATATGTTTGTTAGGTTATAACCCTTATGCTATAATCTGAGTAGCCTATTTGCCGATGTTGTTAAAAGAAAGATCAACATGCTATAGTGTTTTGTTTGTGTTAAAGCAGAGAGCAATTGCCTTACAGCAATTTAACTCACCATCCTCACCGAGTTGATTTAGACTGTAATCTAGCACCTTGATTGTTTTATTGTTGGTCAGCAATTAGAAAATGCGTTATCCTGCTTTTCCTGAAAGATAATTACTGCCAATGTATAACTGTTCAAGTGCAGTTGATTTCTCAATCATTTCTGCTAAGGAATCCAAACAATTAATTGTTAATTTGTTGTTGTTCACGTTCAGTTTCTTCAGATGGTGACTGTAGCGAATATTTCTGAAGATGGCCTCTGCTGATTGCTACTTTAGAAGATTGCTGCCAAGATTTAATTCTTACAGGCGATACTCAGGTTAAAGTATCATCTACAACAACTTTTTATCAACTTTTGTAATCTTATTCTGGGAAAGGTCAAGTACAGTCACCTATGAGCTAATGCTATGGATCAATTCATCTAAGCCGATATCTGTGATGCGATTGGCACTCATATAGCATTTTTCAATAATTTTAGACTTGCATAAGCCAGCAGCCAGAGCAATGATGTACCTATCTCCCAAGTTATAGTTGTTAATATTAAGAATATTAGCTTCTCCTTTGTTTTTAACTAGTCCAAGGCATAGGGGGAGTACTTTCAGGATATCTGCTTTTTCTAGAAGTGATATTGAGGGAGAGTTAAGTTGAATGGTGTCTTTAGGTGTAATGTCAGGTGATATTACTGCAGAACTGTTAAAATCTTTTTTTAGAAGCATTTTGTCTAAGATCTTATAATCGTTGTAGTATCGAAAAGTAGCGTCCTTACCGGTGCAGCTGATCGGCTCCAGTGTTTTCCGACTGCCTTATTCACTGGGGCCCAACTAGCTTCTAATCTTTTTCTAATTACTTTCATCCCAAATGTCCTCGTACCTTTTCTGAATATATAGTATTTTTACTTTTTCGACATAGCTTTGCATGAGCAATTGGCGATTGTTTTCTTTTGATTTGGGATCAATTTGAGGTGGGTAAGCAATACGGCGCATTTTAGGTCTGCTGTAGCATTTGTCTTGCTTAACATCGAGGATGGAGGACGTAAGGCTGTCATCGGAGTAATCGATTTATTTTTTTAAGCGAGGGAGGAGGGGTAGCGTTTGACTATTTCTCATTTGTAATAGAAGAACAATACAGAATTATATATTAATAAAATGAATGATTTCTAAAAGCTTTACTCGAGAGTAATAGATAAGCCAAACTATAAAATTTTGCACTCTATTTCTTTGGTAATTGCGTTTAGACACATGAGCATAAATAAAAGTTGGCGAAACTATAGTTATTATTTGTCTACGTTTATATTTATCATGTTTTCAAGATGCATATCCTATCATTATATTTTGATTATGAAGACAGATCAATTCGTTGTCAATTGCATTACATCACCTACAAAAACACTTATATCAAACAGGGGCAATGTGGAGTTACTCTCTTCTCTTACTTACGCTGTCATCGAAAATAAAGTCATCATCAGCTATTATGAAGGCAAAACAGATATTAAACCAAGTCAAGGCATGATAGCACCCATCGATTGTATTCAACAAGAGAATCATTCTGTCATCATATATCATAACTATGGGCAAAAGATAAGCCTTATTCCAGATTTTTAGTATGAGACTTTGATAAAGTAAAACTTTATAAAACAAATTCTGGATATTTATGTGCAGTTTGAAAGCATATTGCCAGTTATCACTCTGTAAAACCTCTACTATTAACGCTTTCAGCCCATCAAAACATTACTGACTGACGGATGTGCAAATGAAGAGGTTTATGTTAATAATTTGAAGCAAATTATCAAATTAGTATACAAAACTGATAAAATTACCTTGTAAAAATTAGAACCCATTACGAAATGTCAAGATATTCTACTCTGGCAAACGAATTTCCTGCCTACTAAATAAGGAAAAACGATAGTTCAACTCATATAAATCAAAAATAGCTCCCCTAAAATTACAGCCAAGGGCGTGTCAATAACGTAAGACGATCTCAAATGGATATTTGCAACAGCAGGATTCGCAGATATTCCTAAATACTAACTGATCTACAACGGTATTGAAAATTACTTCGATCCTGCTCCTCTTCTCAAGAGCATCAACAAACTTAAAGTATTCTACTTTATCTAAAACACCAAAGGTCAAAAAATAGCATTCTTTCCTGCTGTCAAAACGGAAATCATCCCGAATCAACTCTTTGGAACTTACTATCCGGACAAATAAAAAAAATCCATTTTATTGGGCATCAATAAAAGATCAGTGCATTTACTGCAGGATTAAGGCAACGCAGTTGGCTATGGACAGTAAATTTTAATGGCAATTGGCAAGTTGGACCTCATTTTTTCTGCATTTAATGGCAGCAACATCAGTTATTTTCCAATGAGCTACAACAAAGATACGGACATCTGTGAGACAGCCTAGGATCTGCTGGGTCGATAATTTACTTTGCATCAGTTCTAAGCCTATAAAATCAGCTGATGCCTTTAAAGTGACTGTATATATCTATACCCTAGTAATAAGAATATAAGTAATTCATTTGTATTTGCTGGGTTAAAATATTTTGCTTGCCCTTGCCTTCTCTTTCAGATACCTTTTGTTTTTCTTAAAGTCTTTGTCAGTTGGTTTATGGGTGATATTGTTAATATCTTCCAGCATTTAATGGTAGAATTCATATATCTTGTTTTTGAAAAATTTGCCAATCTTGCGGCTTGCTAAATTGATTTAGTTCTCATGCTCCAAGTTATGTTTTTATATTTTGTTCAGAAACTATATCATGTTGTAAATTGCATCGGAAAGGATTAAAGATAGATCTTCAATTCCCTTTAGATGGATGTTCTGTTTCACCAAATGACCTTGCACTAGGCTCACCAGCAAAGTTAAAGTCTATAGCTTGGTACGCGACCGTTAATGATTGCTTCTCAGTAACTACACATAGTCTTTGTTGAGTTTTTCACTGCCTAAGATATAGACTGAGTCCGGCCATAAATCATTAAGCTGGTTTATCTTAGGACTTTCTCTAAAGTGGCTATAGCTACTTCCGCCGCGGTGGATTTGGGTTGATTGAAGATTAGAGACTCTGTATTGGTTATTAGATTTTTTTTGTACCACGATAGGATTATTATGAAAATTCATAATTTCAGTTTAATTCATACAGTCAAACTCTAGCTGCTTGTCATAACGAATTAACTCCATCAAAAACATCCTCGCGCCGCACGTGGCAAAAAAGCACTAAAAGAAATGCGTTTGAGTCCTCTGCGATTCGAAGACAGCGATAGTGGTCCTATACATATGACAGATTTCGTTCCTCATCAAAAATTAAAAATTCTTTCGTATGAGTTCGTTGAATTGCTGAAAGTTAAGAGTATCCTTGGAGGTTGTTTGCATGATGCTATCAAAAAACTGTTTGAACTCTTCAATCTTCTTGGCCCTGATCTTGCGATAAACCATTAATAGTAATTTCAGCATGTAGTAAATTCGAACAAACTATTGTCCGTTTTTGTAAATTTTACGCTCGTTGATGTGGTAGCAGATGAAGTTCTGAATATTACGACCAAATTTTTCAGTTATCTTCAGCACCAGCCTTTTGGCTTTGTCAAACTTGACGAACTTCGAAGGGTCTCCAGAATTAATAAAATTTTAGAGCTCGCTGCCCTACATAAACTTATGTCTGCACATGAGATAGAAGTAAATCTCATCTTCTTCGTACTTACCTAGCATGAACTCTCGAAACACTTCCACCTCTGGCAAATCTTGGATCCTTTCGTCGAGTAAGCACTTCATAAAATCGATATTCATCTACTTGAACTCATTTTCAGTTATCTGTCGGGTAATGTAGTATATTTTCTTTTCAGATTATTGTATTTCGTAGTTTTTAAGATGGCTGTTACAGAAGTCACTGAACTATGGTGCAGAGCATTCGAAGAGTCGATAGTCGATGTATTTACAGTCCAAGATAGACCGTAGCTTTAGGAACAGTATCGGTTTTATGATGATATGCTCAGCCCGTGTGCCTATCGACTACTCACCTAATAAAGAAAGGTAATTTGGAAAATAAAGTCTGCGACAGACAAATGGTTTAACCACTGATTGCGCCGGAGCTTGAGAGGTTGGTTTTAAGGTGGTCCTTAGTGTGCTTCTAAGATCTGTTTTAGTTTCTGTTTCTTCCTTATGCAGAGCTTCAAGAAATCTCAGATAGTGAAATCCGTTATTCTCTAGCAAGTTATGAGTCACTGTCTCATATTTATCAATTTTATTAATAAACTCTCTGAGATATTTTTTGTCATTTTCCTTCTCTTTGAGATCGAAAATGATAGCGCAGCCAATGAGGGATGTGAGGACGTTAAGCTTGTATTTCATCTACTAACTTTTGATAGTCAGCTACCTACTCTATATATTCTTCTCCTGATATCGCAATTTATAAGTGTATAGCTCCTCGCGGCACATCTACATTCGCTCACGCATTGAGTTGCTGTTTTAGTAGTAATGCAACTGCTATTACAGAATGCGAAGTTTAGCCTATTTAGCAAGATTTGATGTTTTTAAACTGCTGTTCTCGGATGCTAGGGCATCAATCTACGATTTTAAGCGATAGATCTGGTTTGAAAACAGTTTATCCTTTTGACGACCTTCCTTCAACAAATATTTATTGACTCGAACAGTTTACTGCATCTCTCCTGGCTCACTTCCTCCATCCACAGGCACTTCTTCCTCTTCTGGTTTCGCTTTATCAATCATTCCATTCCATTCCTTCTCTTGCAGACTATCCACAACAACCGATAGTAGATTTACATTGTTAATATAGGGAGCCACAGTCTTCTTCAGACCGATGATACGTTCCTCAGTCTGCTTCAATTTTATTTGTGCTTATTTTAGGTCTTTTGTCAAGCTTTCAATCTTTTCATCTTTCGCATGAACAATCTTTTAGCACTATTTGCAACGGATGCGAAAATTGTCAGTAGAGCGATGCGGGGCCTAGAGAAGAGATGATAAAGTTTGTAAGGCCGGATCCTCACGCTGCTTACGCGAGGTTGATTGCCTTTCCTAAAAGAATCTATGCACTTTCACTTTATCCATGCTTCCATTCGCTTCGTTATTATTCTCCACTTTTATAAATTAGGCTTCTGCTGCGTGGCTGGATAATTCAATGGGTAGCTATCTCGCCTGTTCTTAAATTTGTCTGGTCGACTCGGGTTGTGAAGCTTGAAACTTCCTAGCTGAAAGAGCATGCATAAGTTTTCTGTGCCCATCTTCGCTGGCAATAGTTGCGGGATCTCTTGAAAATGAAGTATTATTGGAGAGATTATAGTTAAGGTTAAAAATATTTTTATCGCTATTCCTTTTTCTTCGATCGAGTCGATTGATCTCCCGCAGTTTAGTCAGCAGCTCTTTCTTTTTACGCATAGTATTATTATAGAATATAGCATAGACAATACATCATTAACTTGGACATCATGACCTTTCAAACCATTGGAAATATCACGATTATGGGCAGGATTCATCAGTAGATTGATTTTTGTAACTTGTTTACTGTGATTTTATAACCGGGAAATAGTTATATTCGCTATTTTGAGTACCACTTCTTCCAAGGATTCAGCTTTTAACTCTTTACTAAACTCCTATATTTTAGACCAGTTTGAGTAAAGTCTGCCATAAACTGAGATGTTCTACCAATTTATGCAAAAATATCTCGATTTATTTTGGGCGAATTTTGTACCAGCTTGTTTTCCTTTTCGGAAGTTAACTTCTTCAGTTGTACCTGTTAAATATTTTGAGAAAGATTACTTTATTTTAACGGTTTGTGCTGCTTCTGTCTTTTGGTTTGTATGCGAAATATGATGTCTTCTTTAATAAAGCCAATTTTATCGTTTAGGGCCTGTTTCAGATCAAGGTAAAAAGTCTCATCCTATTATCTCCCGCAGAAAGTATTAGAATAGTTAATGCTTTAAAAACAATGGTCTATCTCACAATCGTAGTCATGCTCCTTGGACTTGATTGCGCACTCCATTCTCTTTAGTTTTTGCACCATCTTTTAGTATTTCTTGTCAAAATCGTGTTAGTTACTAGATTTTTTAAGATTCTAGATCATGGCCATATTCTTATTGTTTTTTTGGCCCAGAGAATGACATTAGGTTTTGTTATGATCACTGAGCAGCGTGCCCATGAAATTACGCTCATTTACAAAGGGCAGAAACTTCTTCCTTTCATCCTTTTCGATCTTACTTTGGTCAAACATTTTTGAGATCATTCCAAATATCCTTAATTCTTCTAATATTTCTTCTATTATTATGATGTGCTAATTCTAACAAAAGGATGTAAAAACAGTGGCTTAATATATATCAATAAATTTAAATCTATTCGCGGGAAGAACTCTCGCTGAAGGTTTGGAACAGTTGCAATCCTTCATTTAGTGACCTT